>Ga0307378_10001373_pt1 | contig 39873 bp, 20 predicted proteins | sample UN1MG_FD_202238 | JGI IMG/M metagenome (GOLD analysis project Ga0307378, IMG submission 202238) | Soil microbial communities from Risofladan, Vaasa, Finland - UN-1 | ecosystem: Environmental > Terrestrial > Soil > Coastal area > Acid sulfate soil | place: Finland: Risofladan, Vaasa | collected...
CAGACGGGCCGGTCAAAGAAAGCAAGGTCATAGGGGCGGTTATTTTTACTGATGGCCAGGCTGATGATAAGAATGTTCACACGTATCTACCTCTTAACAACAAGGATTTTCAAATTGCTCTTATCGGCGTCGGTTCGAGAGACAGGCATACCGATATAGCGATAAAATCAATAAATGCACCTTCACGGATTGCGATTGATACGGCCTGTGCAATACAGGTTGTCGTTAGCGCAAAGAATTTTCAGAATCAGCCTGTGACAATCGAATTACTAAAAGACAATTATGTGGTAGATTCGAAGCAGATTCCCGCCGAGGTATTTACCCGGAGTCAGCGCCGAAGCGATTCTTTAGCCAAAGATGTAACGACAGAGTTCACTATTGGTGCCGACAGAATCGGCAGCTATAGCTTTTCGGTCCGCGCAAAGACGGTCGTGCAGGAAGTGAATCTTGCAAATAATGTTCGCAGCATGATGATCGATGTCGTTGAAGAAACCAGGCTCAAAGTCCTTTTCTATTCACAAGTGGCAAATTTCGATATTGGTAAGCTCCGGCAGGCTTTGGCCAGAGACGAAAAGATTGAACTGGACTTGGGCCTGGATGTGATTAGAGTACCCGCATTGGCTGAAAACCTGTCGAAGACATATGGTTATGTCGGATTGCCGGAGGAGAAGGGGGGATTTAATAAGTACGATGTTATCATCCTTGGTCCCTGCGAACTCGACGCTTTAACGGACGCCCAGATTTTCGGTTTATATAGTTTTGTGGTTGATAGGGGGGGCGGTCTTATCCTGCTGCCGGGCAAGGCCGAGTTCGGACCCGCCGAGTGGACAAACAAGAAGGTAAAATCGCTGATCCCGGTGATATTTGATGCCGGCAATCCGACAATTTGGCCGAGCAGTCCGGGACAGATAGACCTGACACTTGAGGCAGTTGACGGCAAATTACTTGACAAAGGATCGCTGCAGGACATCGATGGTCCGGCTTCACCATATTACCGAGTAATTAATCCCAAGCCTGCTTCTACTACACTGGCTTCGATTAAAGAGACGCCGATCATTTCCGTACATCGAGTGGGCAGGGGCAGAGTTTGTCTGCTCAATATTTCCAGACTCTTTTCGCTGTACCGTGAAGACCTCCAGGGCGGATGGCTCTACAAGATGATGGCTGGGCTAAACGCTCAGATGGGCAGAGTAACAGCGCGTGAGGCGGGAATTGAATTGTTCGCAGAGCGGGCTGCCGGACAAACGGACAAGATCAAGTTCGAGGCTTATGTCTGCGACAATTCGTTTGCCCCTGTTGCCGGCGCCAATGTGCTGTTGAGTATCCGGGATAAAGTTTTAAGTATGAACCAGGTAGAGCGGGGATACTACGTTGTGGAAGTCGCGGGTATTCATGGCCAGGCGATAATAGCGACGGCACAGGCCGAGCTTCACGGCGTGTTCCTTGGCGAGAAAACTGTTGCTGTGAATCTACCGCCCGCTAAGAGCGAAATGACAAACGTCGAGTTAGACGAAAAATTTCTCCGGGAGCTTGCAGGAAAGCTCGACGGCAAATATTTCTACGCTGACGATGTTGGCGACGATATTGAGCAGATGTTTGAGGCCCGGACACGGGTAGGTAGTTCCCGCAGGATGACAAGCGCCTGGCCCGGTTGGCCGCTGCTTTTTGTCTTGTGCATCATACTTGGAGTAAGTTGGTTTCTCAGGCGCGCCATTGGTTTGGTTTGAAAAGGTACGATGGCTATTATGAGAAAGATAATAATTATAATTCTTCTTGCTATCGTGAGTGAGTTTTCGTCCGCCGAGGCGCTGGATGTTGAGCAGAACAAGGAGCCAACGGAAAACGGAAAGACATATGTCTTGATCATCAGCGGTATCAGTAAAAACTCGAAAGAGCGACTGGCGAAAGACCATGCAGTGATGGGCCTGCGCCGTTTTATTCTCGATAATGCCGGAGTAGAATCCGATTGGTTGAGTGTTCTGGTGGATCGTGAGTCATCGGTTCGGAAAGACTCAATAATTTCTACGGCCGGTAACTTGAAGGAGCAAATGGATAGAATCGCAGCCGCTGTTAATTATGGGGACAGATTCATATTTTACTATATGGGTCAGGCCAATATAGTGTCGGACACACTGCGCTTGAATCTGCCCGGTCCCGATATCACCCATAAGCAATTGGCCGGGTGGATAAATGGAATTAAGGCCTCTTCGATGCTGATTGTGCTGGATTGTCCGGGTGCAGGTTTAGCCGTTAAGGCTGTTACAGGGCAGGATCGAATTATCATCGGTGCCTGTACCGCCGACCAGCATTACAGCACGCAATTCAGTGAATATTTTGTGCCGGCATTAGTTGACGAAAGGAGTGATACCGATGAAGACGGCAAGATATCACTGTTGGAAGTGTTTACGTCTGCTTCCAGGAGTGTGGATGATTTCTACCGTCGTCAATCCCTGCTTACAACCGAGACGCCGGTATTGGAAGATAACGCAGATGGCGTTCCGAGCCGGCAGCCCTGGAGATATGAGCAAAACAAGACGGACGGTTTGGCCGCCTCGAGGTTCTTTCTATCAGGCGAATAGCAGGAAAGAGTTGTGTCATGAATGAAGAACAAGAACAGATGAATCGAAGACAATTTCTTAGAACTGCGGGCGGGACAGCTCTCAGCACCGCCTTTGCAGCGGTCTGCCTTCACACGACTACCGAAGGAGCGGCTTCCGACGAAGGCCCGGACGACCTGGACAAATATGACTTCCTGATGCCGAGAGTCAAATTTGCCCATGAATCAAAGGAAGTCGACCGGTGGAATGTTCGGCCGGGCGGGGATTCGAACTTATTGAGGGAACTAAGGTCCGTAATCCGATGCAGAGTCAAGCCAATCACAAGAGCGTATGACTGGCAGCCGCAATGGGCTATGGAAGGTCAGCTAAACGCAGTGGTCACATTCGATGAAATGGAAGAACTTAAAAAATATCCATTCCTTTTTATGACCGGAGAAAATCATTACAAGTTCGACGACAGGCAGAAAACCAACTTAAGAGAATATATTACCCGTGGAGGATTCCTGCTGATGGACGACTGTGTTGTTGGTTCGGGCGGCGATTTTTTCTATAAAAGCTCTTATGAGTTGCTAGAACAGGTCTTTGGGAGCGGAGCCGTGCAACGTATACCATTACAGCACGAGATATTTCACAACGTGTACGACCTTGGCGATAAAGGCCTGCCGTATATGGAGCGTCAGAATCGTATGTTTCTGCCGGGCATGAGACAGCCGAGGCAGATGGGTTTGCCGTATATGCACGGCCAGAATCATGGCGCCAGGGGATTTTTTATCGGCGATCGCCTTGCGGTTTTTCTAAGCTCAACCGATATTCACTGCGGCTGGTGTGACAGCCACGGTTTTGAGTTCGGCAAGCAGAATTATGAAAAAGCCATTCAAATGGGGATTAATATAATTATGTATGCTATTTCGCACTAAGTCTGTTCCATCCAAATACACAAGTCGTTCGGATGACTCCACAAAAGGTATTGTCTCAACTGCTACGAATATGTTATAATAAGTGAAGTCTGCCAGACTGATTAACTAACTGATATCTGCGATTTCATCTTTCTGAAGTCCCAAAGTAGCAGAGGTGAAGATGCAGTTAGCGGCCTAAGTCATTAGTGAGGAAGGGATTAGAAGGTGCCCGGATATTTTAGATTGTTGTTGCTCGCCCATGTATTAAGCATGTCCCTGGCCGGTTCTGTGCATGCCGGCTGTCCTGCCGGCGACCTCAACGGCGACTGCCGGGTTGATTTTCTGGACTTGCAGGTCTTCACCGGGCAATGGCTGGAGCCTTCGGGAAGCGGTGTTGAAACGAACTATGCCGACCTGGATGGTGCCGATGGAGTGAACATGTCGGATCTTGCACTTTTGGTCAGGAACTGGCATGAGGTGGGTATTCCTTTGGTCATTAATGAGTTCATGGCATCCAACGACAATACAATCCGCGATCCGCAGGGGCACTACGATGATTGGATTGAAATTCATAATTACGGCGCTGATATTATCGATATAGGCGGCATGTTTCTAACGGACAATCTGTCTGTTCCCACGAAGTGGCGAATTCCCGTCAATAATCCGGCTTTGACCACTATCCCTGCCGGCGGCTATCTGTTGATATGGGCTGACGAGGACAGCACTGATTATGGCCTGCACGCGAATTTCAAACTTGATGCCGACGGTGAGGAGATTGGTCTGTTTGATAGCGACGGTGCCACCCTGATTGACAGTATCAGCTTTCCCGACCAGACTGCCGGTATTTCCTACGGCCGCTATTCCGATGCTGATGATAACGGTCGTTTCTTTGCTATCCCCAGCCCCGGAGCAGAGAATAATGGCGCGTATCTGGGGGAAGTTGACGCCCCGAAGTTCAGCCACAAACGTGGTTTTTACGATGCTCCTTTTTATTTAACACTCGCCACCGAAACCAGGGATGCGATTATTTACTACACGCTCGACGGCACGGAGCCGTATGAATTTATCGGGCGGTTTCCAAAGGGCATAATCTATACCGGCCCGATCTCCATCAGCAGGAATACCTGCCTGCGGGCCAGAGCAATCAGGCAGGGTTGGAAGCCGTCAGCCGTCAAAACCAATACGTATCTGATGAACGCCGGAGAAAATGTCAAGTCATTGCCGGTGATTTCCCTCGTTGGTGACGAGGGCAAAACGTTTTACGAGCCGGACGGCGTAATGGCTATCGTTGGCGGCTCCTATGGCGGCGACGGGCGGTGGGTTTCGGACGGTCAGAATAGCTACAACAACGCTATGCACCGGGGAATGGCATACGAACGTCCGGTCTCGTTTGAATGGATTGAGCCGGCGGACAACTCGGGCTTGCAGGTCGATTGTGGGCTCCGGGTTCACGGAAGCGACTATATGCGCCCGCGGTATCACCGGAGCGGCGGATATTGGTCGGGCGACTCGAAATTCAGTTTAAGGCTTTACTTCCGTGACAGGTACGGCAAGAGCATGCTTGAATATCCGCTCTTTCCTTTCGAGGTTGAAACTTTTAAAAGCATCGTTCTCCGCGGAGGTCATAACGACAGGGTCAATCCCTTCATCAAGGATGAATTGATTCGGCGCCTCCACAAGGATATGGGGCATGTCGACAGCGGCGGAACGGTGGCGAATCTCTTTATCAATGGCGAGTATAAGGGCTATTTCAATCCATGTGACCACATCAAGGATGAATTCTGCCGGCAATGGTACAATAGTGACAAAGAATGGGACGTGATGACTATGAGCGGAGTCCGTGACGGCGACGCGGTCTCTTGGAACAATATGATTAATTACGCTCGCAGCAATAATTTGTCCGATGATACGCATTATGAGGAAATGGGCAGGCGCCTTGATATTCCTGCATTTGCCGACTATCTCATTCTGCAGCTCTGGAGCGGAAATTGGGACTGGCCGCAAAATAACTGGGCCGCGGCGAGCGAACGCTCGGAAGAAGGAAAGTGGAGGTTTTTCATCTGGGATGCCGAAGGAGGGATGTTCTCGGATCGAATCAACACTGTTTATTTCGACAGTCTCAACAGTCAAAATAATGCTAACGGCTACCTGTACCGGGCGCTCAAGGTTAGCAGCACGTTCAGGCAGGTCTTTGCAGACCGTCTATACAAACATTTCTTCAATAACGGTGCGCTGTCCGAAGCCAATATTACGATGCGTTTTTTCGAGCTTCGTGATGAAATGCGCGGTGTCATTCCCAATATGGACATGTATATATTAAATACCTGGGTTCCGAATCGTCTTGACGTTTTTCTGGCCGCCTGCGTTCGGGAAGGGATGTACACATTTTCCGGCCCGAATTTCATCGTCAACGGCCTTGAGGGTTACGGAGGCTACTTGTCGCCGGATGATGTTCTGACTATGACCGATCACGGCAGATTTCAGGCGATACACTTCACGCTTGATGGCTCAGACCCGATTCGCCCGGATGCTCCGCAGCCAGGCGGTAATGCGATAACGACTCTGATTGCTGAAAACACCTCAAAGCGGGTGCTTATTCCGGTTCGTCCGGTCAGCTCCGACTGGAATGGCAGCACGGCGTTCGATGACTCGGCATGGCTATACTCCACAGGGAGCCCGGGCGGCGTTGGCTACGAGAGGACATCAGGCTACGAGTCTCTTATCAGTCTTGACCTCGAAGAACGAATGTACTCCAGGAACTCGACCTGTTACATACGCATCCCGTTTACATTTAGCGGCGAGGTCGAGGATTTGGATTCCATGATGTTAAACATTCGGTATGACGACGGCTTTGTCGCCTACCTCAACGGCAACGAGGTGGCCAGACGCAACATCGGCCGCATACTCACATGGAACTCCAGCGCGAACGCCGGCCATGTCGACTCCGAAGCCGTTCAGTTCGAGAGTATCGATATTTCCACCTCGCTCGACAATCTGAGGCAGGGAAGGAATCTATTAGCCATCCACGGTTTGAATATCTCCGCAACAGACTCCGACTTTCTTATCTCCGCCGAGCTTATCGCCGGCCGGGATGATTCTGACAGCAGTTTGTTGCCGGGTGTGACTAAATACACCGAACCGATTACACTGCCTCACAGCGCACATGTTAAGGCTCGGGTCTTAGACGGTGGTACCTGGAGCGCGCTGAGCGAAGCGGTCTTTGCGGTTGGGCCCGTCGCAGAAAATCTACGCATAACAGAGATCATGTATAATCCGCAGGATCCGTACGGAGAATTCATTGAGCTTAGAAACATCGGCGCAGAAACGATTAATCTAAATCTTGTAAGCTTCACGAACGGCATCGATTTCACTTTCCCGAGCCTTGAGCTTGCGGCCGGTGAACATATCATAGTCGCCCAGGACCGCAATGCCTTCAGGGCACGATACGGCACGGCGATAAATATCGCCGGTCAATACTCCGGCCGACTGGACAATGCCGGCGAGAGAATCGCCCTGGCGGATGCGATTGGCCGGACGATTCTGGACTTTCGTTATGAAGACGGCTGGCACTCTATTGCCGACGGCGAGGATTTTTCTCTAACTATAATAGACGCGGGAAATTACGACCCGAACAGTTGGGACGAAAAAGACTCCTGGCGTCCGAGTGCATACGCCGGCGGCTCGCCCGGACAGGATGACAGCGGTATCCTTCCCGATCCCGGCACTGTGGTGATTAACGAAGTTCTGGCCCATTCTCACGCTGAGACATCGGATTGGGTGGAATTATATAACACGACAGGGACCGCTATTGACATTGGCGGCTGGTTTCTCAGTGACAGCAAGGACAATCTGACCAAGTATAAGATTGCCAACGGAACAACTATTGGCCCATACCGGCACCTTGTGTTATATGAAAGCCAACATTTCGGCAATCGCAATGATCCGGGTTGTTTTGAGCCTTTTGCCCTGAGCGAAAATGGCGAACAATTGTATTTAAGCTCGGCACAAAACGGTACATTGACAGGCTATCGCAATGTGGAGGATTTCGGCGCTTCGGCGACCGGCGTATCATTCGGGCGTTACTATAAGCCCAGCACCGGCAACTACAACTTTGTAGCAATGGATCACAATACGGAGGGTTCTGCCAACGCTTATCCGAAGGTCGGGCCGATTATTATCAGCGAGATTATGTATAATCCGGACTGGCCCGTGGGCGGTTCGTACACCAATGACCAATACGAGTACATCGAGCTGCGCAATATCACCGCGGAGCCGGTGACGCTATACGACTATGAAAAAGGCGAGCCGTGGAAATTTACGGACGGCATCGAGTTTGTCTTCCCTGCCGAGACACCGGTTACAATTCCCGCCGGCGGATATCTCTTTTTGGTCAATAAGCCGGCGGCGTTTTCATTGCGCTATCCGGGCGTGCCTGCCGGCATTATTTTGGGCCCGTATGACGGAAAGTTAAGCAACTCCGGCGAAAAGCTGGAGCTTGGTATGCCCGGCGACATTGACAAGGCCGGCGAGCGCCATTATATCCGCGTCGACCGGGTAAGTTACAGTGACGGCTCCCATCCTGAAAATTGTCCCGGCGGGATAGACCTCTGGCCAATCCAGCCGGACGGCTCCGGTAAGTCACTCACCAGGAGAGTACTCTCCGATTATGGCAACGATCCGGATAACTGGATCGCCTCGGCTCCTTCCCCCGGCGAGTAAACTCCGGGCGTTTTTCAATACTCTGATAATCAATGCCTGATAACAGAGAATCTCCGTATATTGTAATCTTTCCGGAGCGAGTGCCGGCGACGGGCGAGAGAAGATAGTTGCCCGACCGGTAAGGTCTTCCTGCGTAAATATGTTTCTTCATCGGCCGGTTTATTGGCCGGGGGAAGGCGGGGCTGAAATCCAGTTATCCGGATCGTTACCATAGTCGTTAGCGATTTTGCGGGTCAGTGATGCGCCTTGGCCGTCGGATTCGATTGGCCAGAGGTCTGTCCAACCTGGGCAATTTTCGGGATGGGAGCCGTCACTGTAAGTTGCCCGGTCGATGCGAATATAATGACGCACACCTTCCTTATCCACGTCGCCGGGCATGCTCAGTTCCAACCTTTCGCCGGAGTTGCTGAGGCTGCCGTCGTAAGGGCCGAGAATGATTTCGGCAGGTACGTCCGGGTAGCGCCATGAAAATGCCGCCGGCTTCCTGGCCAACAGCAGATATCCTCCGGCAGGGATTGTGACTGGCACATCAACCGGAAAGATAAACTCAATGCCATCGGTGAATTTCCACGGCTCGGCTGTCTCGTAGTCGTATAACGTTACCGGCTCGGCGCTGATATTCTGCAGCTCGACGTATTCGTACTGGTCGTTCGGATAGGGGCTGCCATTGGGCCAGTCGGGATTATACATTATCTCGCTGATTACAATCGGCCCGACCTTCGGATACGCATTCGCAGAGCCGGGCGTGTTTTGCTCCATCGCCACGAAGTTGTAATTATCTGTACTGTTCTTATAATGGCGTCCGAACGATACGCCGGTTTCGGAAGCACCGAAATCCTCTATTATGCGATAACCCGTCAAAATACCGTTGTGTGCCGAGCTTAGGTACAAACCTTCGCCGTTCTCGCTCATTGCAAAAGAAATATGAGAACCGGCATCGTTCGAGTTGCCGAAGTGCAGGTCTTCATAGAACACAAGGTAGTCGTATGGTCCAATGATTGTTCCGGCGGCAATCTCGTATTTGAAAAGGGCGTCTTTACTGTCACTGAGGAACCAGCCGCCGATATCGATTGCCGTACCGGTCGTGTTATACAATTCGATCCAGTCCGAAGCATCAGCGTGTGCGTGGGCCAGGACTTCGTTTATCACGACGGCGCCCGGGTTGGGGAGGATGCCGCTGTCATCTTGTCCCGGCGAACCGTCGAGATACGCACTCGCGCGCCATGCCTCTTTGGCGTTCCAACTGCCAAGGTCAAAATGGGTCGGGTCGATGATAGTCAGCGAAAAACCTTCGCCGTCTGTAATAGAGTGCCAGTCGTCTTCATAGCGAAAATCCAGAATCGCCCGGCCGATTGCATCGGCCAGCGTGATTCGTTCGCCGGCATCGTTCAGCCTGCCGGAATATTGACCGGCAATATTGATATTTGAACCGTATCGGGCTTCGAAGGCATTACGGTCCTGGACAACCACGATATATTCGCCGGGTGCAAGGTCAATGCCCGGGAAGGTGAAATCGATGCCGTTCGTGAAGCTTACCAGATTAAGATTGATCGTTTCTGCTCCGATGTTCTTCAGTTCGATGAACTCTTCGTTCGAGGCTCGCGGATTATACATCATCTCGGTGATTCTTAGATTCTGCGCGACCTTACCGATGGCAAAGACTGCTTCATTCATCGCGCTCCAAACGCCGCCGTTTAATATTCGCGCTTTTACGTGTGTGCTCCTGGTTAATGTAACGGGTGCCGTATATTGACTGACGCCGGGCAGGTCCATGTCATCGGAACCTTCCGAACGCGCGTGCATTTCGACAGAGATAAGGAAGTCTGTGTCTGTGGTGGAAATATTCAAACCCTGGATGGCCAGCAAATTACTGCCGGCTCCGAGCTGATTAAGCGAAGCGGAAATGTCAATGCTCTCGAACTGGACGGCTTCGGAATCCGGGTGCTCGGCAACGGCAGCGGAATTCCATGTAAGGGGCTCGCCGACGTTGCGTCGGGCCACCTCGATGCCGTTGAGGTAGGCAACAAAGCCGTCGTCGTAGCGAATGTTCAAAGTCAGAATGTCGAACTCATTCGGACTGTCGTTCAGGCTGAATGGAATGCGAATAAAGCACGATGCGTTCCTGGCATACATCTGAGAATCCATGTTGAGGCCGATGAATTGGTCGTATCCTGATTCTCTTTCGTATCCGACGCCGCCGGGACTGTCGGAGTGTTTATACCAGTTTCTGTCGTTGAAGCCCGATGGATTATTCCAATTGTAGGCGATCTGGCGGACGGGGACAAATACGCGCTTTTCGGCGTTCTCCGGAACGAGCATTCCTTTGATTCCTTCCGACGGCATCAGCTCCGCCGGATCCATGCCGTCCAGTGTGTAGTATATCTGGCCGTACGGAGCCGTCATAGCAAGTTCGAACGGTTGATCGAACTGACCGTCCTGCGGACTGAAACCTGGCGGAGCGGCGGCAAATTCATAGGCGATTTGGCTGTCCATCCAGTCGAGACGCTGCTCAAGCCAGCCGCTCATCCAGTTTATTTCTTCGTCATACGTGCCGGCGATATACCAGTTGGGCCAGACGTAGCTGCCCAGAATACGCCAGCGGTCGAAGTTGCGGGCCTGTGCCTCGTTCAGAAGCGCCGCGGTATCATAGATGTCTCTGAGTAGTCGGTCGGTTGCAAAGAGATTCTCGCGCAGCTCGAACCATCGATCCGCGTATCGCAAACCAAAAGCCGAATCTTCGAACAAACGACGCCACCATGGATAATCACCGTCGCCGAGCTGGGGGTAGTACCAGCCGGTGGGAATCCATCCCTGAAGATAATCGGCGTTGCCGAGTGACAGATTGTAATCCCAGGCGGGGCCCATGTTGAGCTTGCCGCTGCGGTCCTTGAACATATACGTGCTGAGGCGAAAACCATCGATGTTCTTCGTTAGTTCGACAAGGATGTGGACATCGATGAAGGATCCGACGTCGATATATCCTGCGTAGCCATTCAGCGGGTCCCTGAAGTTCGAACCATACAGGGCCGCCTCGAACTGATTAAGATAATTTCGAATCCAGTCTCGCTGCGTCTCTGTGATATCTTCCGGTTTCGGCTCGACATAGATGAGAGTCAAACCCCTGCTGGTATTGAAGGTCGGTTCGCCGCCATCGAGTTTGTCTTTCTTGACGATATATCCTCCGCTGATTTGGGGCTCGGCGTTATCAGACGGCTGTAGCTCTGCGATGTCGACGCGGTCGGCGCCGCGTTTGATCTTCTCCATTAAGATATAAACGCCGATGTAATCGCTCGATGAGACTCCACCGCCGTCAGTGTTAAGAAACATCTCGATGTACCTCGTGCGAACGGCATATCGACCGAGATCGTTGCTCCACTGGTACGTCAGGAAATTCCGCATCAGCGACTTGTCCGAGTAGGGGCCCTGCAGAATCCAGTCGGAATCAGCGGGAAAACCGAGAATGGAGACATCCTTATCCTGGTCGTATTGGTCCCACGTTTCAAAGTGGTATTGCTTTTTTGCAAAACCCGCTGAGCTTTTGCCTCGAATGTTGATCCCCGCTCTGCCGGTAAAGTCCGGCGGATCGGTCAACCTGGTACGGCCGTCGGTCGTGATATCGATAAAGCTGGCAAATGACAACGTCTGAGCTGTTTGGCTGATACCCTTGCCCATAGTATCAACGACAGCGATCGGCAGGTTGGAACTGAAATCGCTGACGCTCAGATCGAGGATTATATACGCCTGCATTACGGCATCGGAAGGTTTCCAGCCTGTTTTGATTGCGACCGCTTTCAGATACGTGGTTCGGTTAACTGAGATTGGGCCCCTATAGACCGTTCCTTTGCGAAACCGTGAGCCGAGTTCGTATGGCTCTGAGCCGTCGAGCGTATAGTAGATGATGGTATCTTCGGTTTCGGTGGCCAGCGTGACAGAAAAAGGCTCATCGTAAAGACCGCTGTCCCGGCTGAATTGTACCTCGGCGACGAATCCCTCATAGACGCCGATATTTTCCGCCGCCGGGCTCGGTGAGCCGAAGAAACGCCAGTTGTCGGTGCCGTCGGGATAGCGGCCGTAGGAAATGTCGCCGGTCTGCTCGCCGAAGACGACGCTGTCGATCATAGTAATGCCGTCGCTTTTGAACAGACCGATTTCTTCACCATCTGCATCGAGCTTGAAGTTGGCGTGCAGGCCGGGGTCGGAAATATCGCCGTCGGCCCATATCAACAGGTGACCGTCCGGTTCGATGGTTGTCAGGGCCGGGTCGTTAACGGGAATCTGCCACTTGACGGGATCGGACAGGTTGTCTGTCAGGTACATGCCGCCGATGTCAACGGCATCGACGCCGGAGTTATAGATTTCGATCCAGTCATCGCATTGTCCCTGTGGGTCCTGGATGCAATTGTTGTTTGATGCCATGAACTCGTTGATTGCCAGCAGGATCTGTGGCGGGAACCGCTGTTCGACCAAAGGCTCAAAATCCGCATTTGCGAAACTAAATAAACAGAAAGATAGTACTGTGCTCAGCAATGGGATTCGCATAGATATATGTATCCTCTATCTCCTTCCTCACTTATATTTTGTTGTCGCTTGCCTTGCAGTTCTATCTTCTGTGATTCAGAAAGAAAAACATATAGACGAGAGCTGTAATTATCTTAACATAGATAACACAGCGGAGTCAAGATTATTCCAAATAAGCTCTGAAAGGCTTATAAAATATATTTCATCGAAGAAATACTTAATTCATTGACTTAGCAATAAGCAGCAACCCTATTTTCTTTTCGGACTATGACATCTTCATTAACACCTCAGCAAGCCGTTTTCCCGCGGATTTGCTCACCAATATGCCTTCATATCTCTTGGGTATAAAGGTGATTCACAATCGGCCAACATAACTGTATATGATAACTTGAAAATCGCAGTGCTGTTTTAGGGTAATGGATTGATAAGAAAAGCATCTATTTGCCTATAATCCGACTGTTATGGCTTATTACCATTATCGCAAGAAGACGCTCTTTTCAGTATCGTTAGTGACATTTTCACGGTGTTTCTGTAAAATTACCGGCGTGGTCTAATGTAATTTGAGAAGGACTGTTGACGCCTGCAGGAGCGGTAGCGGTAATCAGATAATCTATTGGATTGTTGCTGTTAATCACCCACGAAAAATCATTTGTTCCGGATTCACCACCGGAGAAATAGGTGCCTTCTAAATCGCCGGGTTCGAAACCAAGTTGGGCTAAAGTAGGAACGGGCGTGAAATTATTACCTTTTTCGGCGACATGGGTACGCAATGCCCTTGAGATAATACCCGTAATTGCTTTTCCCTCCGACCACTTTGCTGAATCGATACGGCCCTGCATTATCGGAATTGCCACCGCAGCTAAGATACCGACGATAATGATTACGATCATCAACTCGATCAGCGTAACACCTTTTTTGCTTTCCATTCTTTAGCCTCTAATACGTAGTCACGAAATGTGCTTGTTCAGGATTATATATCGACCAAAGTTAGCTAAGACTCAATTAAGCTTTTTCAGGAGTGTGCAGCTTCAAGATTTTATTTATTGTGCATATTTGCCTATTCTGTACAAGAATCACAGATGATATAATCCGAACAAGAATGATCCTCCGGGTTTGGCCGAAAAATACGCCGGATACTTAGGGCGACTCTTTCGACTATCAGTATTTACCGAACTGCGTTGCCAAAACTGCCAGTCGTTTAAGCCTCTCGGGATTGACATGGGGAGCAACACTACAAGCCGAAGAGAGTATGTATCCGCTGCCGGGCTTGCCGATTCTGATTCTTTCCTTAACAGCCTTTTCAAAGGTTTGGTCATCCGCACTCAGCATCTCATTGACGGCGTCCAGATTGCCCTTGAAGAAAAACCGCTCGCCATATTTTGATTTCGCATCTTCCAAATATACGGTTCCGAGCGGCGGGGGGTCTAACGTGTCGATTCCATCGACGGCGGTTTTGCTCATGAGATCCAGGCGGTCTCCGATTGCACCACAGGTATGAACGTACGATTTCAAGCCGTACCCGCGTATCGCTCGAAAGACCCTGTCTTCGTATGGAATGACAAATTCTCTGTACATCCGCCGGCTGATGAACCCGGCCCCGGCGAAGGCGGAACTGACAAGGATCGCATCGGGCTGGCAGCCTGCATACAGTTCGATCTGAACCAGCACATTTTGTGTCAGGACTCCGAGCAATTCGTGACATATTTGCGGGGCATCGACCAGAGCGAGAAGTGCCTGTTCGTAGCCGAACAACTCCATCAGATGAGTAAACGGCGAGAAAACTTCTGCATGTATCGAGACCTCCGGTGCAAGCTGCTGAACTATAGTAAGAGTGTTCGTGAACCATGCTGGATAAACAGCCGGATCGGACAGCTCGGCTTGAGGATCAATGCCCCACAATTCGGGCGCGTGCCATGTGTTCCAGACATAGCCGGGCAGTCTGTATGTCGCCGGGTCGCCAACGTCAACGGATGTGTAATCTGCCCGGGCCGGCGGCTTCCGGTCCGGTTGATACGTCTGGGGATTGTCGTCGGCGCCGAAAATGGTTTCCGATCCTGATTTCCAGCGAAGGTGCTCGATATCATCGATTTGCTCGCGTGAGGTCAGAGCGTTCATCCAGTCGGGCGGTCTGCCGGGCAGGTTTACCAGAATACCATCGAATCCGTACTTCTGCTGGCGTTCGACCAGCACCTTGGCAAAGACTTCGCCGTCGAACCATATTTCCGAGGGCTTGTCGGTGCAGTTCAGGAAGTAGTGCCCCAGTGCAAGCTGGCACATAACCGGCACCCGGTCGGGCGTCTGATGATTCATCGCTGCTGCGATCCGTTGTTTCGAATTCATTCTTTCGCTCTAACCTCTATTGCGGAACCAAGGCCAGTGACGTCTGCAAGGCAAAGCCGCACGTGCAGCCCGAGCTGCTTTCGGGGATCAGCACAAGCCCTCCTGCGGGAATCATATTGATCCAGCATCCGGGCCGTGTCACTGCGGTCAGTCGCTGCGGGCCGCCGTCAGGGCCCAGGTCGTACATCCAGGGATTGCCGCCTCGCCAGAACAGGCACTGGGCCGAAGCGGATACGCCGCCGCAGCCATGCCCGCGACGGTCAAACTCCCAGCCTTCGATTCTCTCGCCGGTTTTCAAATTGTACGCGTATGGCCAGGCATAAACCGTCTCGGCGATGATTGTGGGGTGACGGTTGTATTCGCCGTGCGCGCCGTCGATCGCCAGGTCGGTGCCGTGATCCGCCTGCCAGCGGACCTCGCATGAGCGGGCGTCGTACGCGCAGTAGTAATAATAGACGCGATCTGCGAAAAGCCTGGAGCCGCTCAGCAGAAGCATCCCTTCTGCATAATTAAGATATACGGGCTCTTCGAAATTGGTGATATCGATTTTTGTCTTGAACATGACCTGGCCGGTTTGTATGTCGAGAGCGACCATGTACTGGCTGCCCCCGTCAAACAATGTTTTGGCGGGCATACGACCAAGTGTGTCGGCCATGGCCTTCTGGCTATCCGTTTCGAGGAAGTATATCCGGCCGTCCCCGATGGTAATCGTCGTATTGAGGATAAGCCCGGTGTGGTATTTCCACAGCAGCCGGCCGTCCCGCTTGTCCATTGCGAACAGGTAGTCACTGGTCACCAGCTTCATGTCCCTGTACCACAGTGAATCATCGGTCTCGTAGCTCGTCTCGGTGTAAGAAGCGTCTTTCCTTCGGCCGCTTCCGAAAAGAAGGTTGCCGGAATAGGCGATGTAGCCCCAGTCGCGCAGCTCGGACTCGATTAGTTGAGGCGTTTCATAGGTCGTACGGCGGCGGCCGGTGCGGACATCGAAACCATAGCACTTGTCTTGAGCGACCACATAAAGGCATTGGTCGTCCACGGCCATGCTGCCTGAATCCAAAAAGACGCCGAGCCGACGTGAATTGGGAACTTCCGCCTGCCACTCGATTGTTCCATTGTATGCATCGACGGCGTAAACGATGCAATCGCCCGGGGCGAAAAGACGCCCGTCCTTGAACAAGGCCGGCACGTTGCGGTGGTGACGGTCGATCATTCGCCGCGGTCCGGGCCGGCCGAACCACTGGACCGCCATCTTGCCCTTGACGATTGTGTCGCCGCTGCAGGCGGTATTGCCCGGCTCCGCGTAGGTATGCGTCCATTCGCCCGCACCGTCCAGCGCCGGGCGCCTGGTCCACGCCAGACCTATATCGCCTGCGGTTTCTGACTTCCAGTCAACGAGGGATGGACGGCTCCATTTTTTCAACTGTTCCGGATCGAGCTTGCCGGCCGGCAGGACCAATGCAACAGTTCCGCCATCGGGTCTGAGCACGCGAAAGGCCTCGCCTGGTGCGGGCGGCAGTTTGCCCGTCTGAAGCGCTTCATCCGAAACAATCAGATTGGCAAAATATTTTGTATAGGGTAGTGACTCATAATCTTTCCGGTGAACGACTACTCTGCCGTAGAGCCCGGCTTTGTCGATGGCTCTGCGTGCAGCGGCCACATTACGCGTGTCTTCGTCGACGCCGATGATCTTCAAATCGCTCCTGCGGGCCAGATCATAAGCCAGTCGTCCCCGGCCGCAGCCGAGCACGAGGCAGTATCCTTTCGTAACGCCCGTTCGTTGGAGGATCAGCTTTGCGGCTTCGGCATATCTTTCCGTCAGAGCGTCACGCGGGTAAGGGCTGGTGTCTGTCTTAACCTCGATAACTTTCGCGTTTTCTCTTACGCCGCTTCTAAAACAGTGTATCCGGCCCTTGTCCGTACTGACATAAAGGCCGCCGTTGACGACGCTCAGGCCGAATGCTTTGCCGCCGACGGGTGCGTCCCAGATGACCTTTCCAGTCGAGGCCTCGATCGCGGCGATTTTGTCCTCTCCACCGACGAAGAGAACATCGCCGGCCATAATCATCGCGTATGGGTATTCGCATCGGATCGTCCAGCGATAACAGTCTTTCATTCCTCTCGTCAGCTTGTTGATTTGCATCGTGATTTTACCAAGCTCTTCCTGTAATTTTTTTGCTTCTGTTGTGTTCCTGCCTGTCTTCTTAAGGTGTTCGTTGATTTTGTCACGCTGATGGGTAAGGCGAATTCGTTCCCTGGAGAGCTCCAGATATGCCCCGCGGTCGAAGGCCGAGAGTTGTTTCTCCGACTGCATGTATGCCGTCGGCCCGCTGACCAGCATTCTCAGGCCGCCGAAGGTTGCGATCTTGTCCCTTGTCTCTACGTCACTGGCGTCAAGCTCTTTTGAGCGTCGACCCGGTCCGGTGACAAGGACGTTCTCGGTCAACAGCGCGAAGGTTCCGCCGTCGCTGGGCAGCTCTCCCAATGATGCGCCGTCGGTCCGTGCGAAAATGACCGGATTGGTCCGACCGGTAGGGACATAGAGCCGCTCATCAGAAGCGAGCAGGTACCCCTGCGGGGATATGTCCACTTTTCTATTCCATTTTACTGAGCCATCTTCAGCACTCAGTGCCGACAGGAATGTACCCTGGTTCGGGAACAAGCCGGCGGCAAAATACAGAATCCCGTTATCAATCAGCAGGCCCGTTCGTATGGGCCACATCGATATAATGCGCCCGTTGCCAGGAATCAAACGCTCCCCGTCAGTTCCCTTACGTTTCCAGATGAGCGAGCCATCGTTAGCCGAAAGGCAGTAGACATATCCGTCGTCCGAGGCCGCATAGACTTTGTCGTCCGAGATGAAAGGGGCCAGCCGAATCGGGCCTTCAGTAAAGAACTTCCATCGCTGCCGCCCGGTCCGCGCATCCAGTGCATAAACCTTGTCATCTGCAGATGAGCCAAAGAATACCGTCTGACCGGTCCCTACGACGTGAAAAGCCTTGTCATAAGTTACGGTTGACCTGAGGTTGAACTGCCGGTGCCAGAAATCCTGTTTTGCCGGTTTCGGCCACGCGGGCTGAGGCCGATGCGATGCCTTGTACACCCATGATTCGTTCAGCGGAAGCTCCAGCCGCTCACCGGTTACGCCGCTTCTGTGTTTGTCGTGCATGAAAGTCGGCCAGTCTTCGGCTTTTGTAGATGCGGGATTGACAAAGATTAAAGAGCAAAGGGTAAACAAGGACACGTATTTGTACATGGAGTACCTTTCACTTCAGAACACAAAAAATGTGATTAAACCCAATTCTGTCATAAGATAACAAGTTTGAATGGCGGATGCCATCATATTGCTTATTGCTCACGGTAAAATCTGTTGACATTATGACATGAATTTGTTAGCCTACGTATGTCGGAAGCTTATAGAAATACTTAATCGCAATTGGTATGGAAAATATCGGATAAATCCACCTTACGCCGCACAGCATTATTATAGATGGCTCTTATGAAGTCTTTTTCAATGGAAATAACACGAATGCCGAAGAAAAAAAGCCCCATAGTTGTCTTGCTCCAGATACTTGCTATTTGTGTCCCTCTTTGTGCTCAGCATCGTCCGAGTGATGCGCGCTTTGAGCAATTTGAAAATAGCGGTGAATATGCAGCGAACAATCGTATCGACACGCTGGTGATGAAAACATTTCGCAGCAAGGGAATCGAACCGGCAAACCTCTGTTCCGATGCGGTCTTTATCCGGCGTGTGTACCTGGATGTAATCGGTACGTTGCCCGAGCCGCAGGAGGTTCGCGAGTTTCTGCAGGACCGCAGTCCCCGCAAGCGTGCGGCGCTGATTCACGAGCTTTTGAGACGGGATGAGTTTGCCGACTATTGGTCGCTGAAGTGGTGTGACCTTCTGCGCGTCAAGGCGGAGTTTCCCATCAATCTGTGGCCCAACGCGGTACAGGCATATCATCGCTGGATTCGCGATGCGATTGCCGGCAATATGCCTTACGATCAATTTGCCCGCGAGTTGTTGACTTCGAGCGGCAGCAATTTTCGCGTGCCGCAGGTGAATTTCTATCGTGCGATCCAGGGCCAGGAGCCTTCCGCTATTGCCGGGGCGGTGGCACTGACGTTCATGGGAGTGCGTCTGGAAAATTGGCCCGAAGAGCGTCGTTCCGGCATGGAGGCGTTCTTCTCCCGCGTGGAATACAAACTGACGGCCGAGTGGAAGGAAGAAATCGTTTACCTGGACCCGGCACAGACCGAGCCCCTTGAGGCTGTTTTTCCCGATGGCGGGGCAGTTCAGATTCCGCCGGACCAGGATCCCCGGGTAGTATTTACCGATTGGCTGATAGCTCCGGAAAATCCGTGGTTCGCGCGCAACATTGTAAATCGCATCTGGGCCTGGCTGCTCGGCCGCGGAATCATTCACGAGCCGGACGACATTCGCCCCGATAACGTGGCCGTCCATCCGGAACTGCTGGCCTACCTGGAAAATCAACTCATTAAAACGGATTATGATCTGAAACATATTTATCGCCTGATTCTCAATTCCAGCACCTATCAGCAGTCTTCGATTCGTGGCACGGCCATCTTGGCCGTGATTCCTTCACGGGCTGGAAGCCCGTGCCACGCTGAGGCTCTGTTTGCCTGTTACCCGGTTCGACGGCTCGAAGCGGAAGTGCTGATCGATGCCCTGTGCTGGATTTCCGGGACACAGGAAAGTTATTCGAGCCCGATTCCAGAACCGTTCACTTTCATTCCGGGAGAGAATCGGTCCATCGAGCTGGCGGACGGCAGTATAACCAGTCAGTTCCTCGAAATGTTCGGTCGTCCGTCTCGCGATACCGGCCAGGAATCCGAACGCAACAATCAGCCGACGGATGCGCAGCGGCTGCACCTGCTGAATTCGAGCCATGTACAGGACAAGATCGAACGCAGCGCGCGGTTGAATGGCCTGGTTAAGGCAGCTAAGGGCAACCGCAGCACGCTGGTCAACATGATCTATCTGAACATTATGTCGCGTTATCCGACGCAGGCCGAACTGGCCGCCGCACAACAATATTTTCAAACAAAGGGTATAAACCTCAGGCAGGCTGCGAACGACCTGGCCTGGGCCTTGATCAATACCAAGGAATTTCTATATAGACATTAAGGTCGACCTTCAAGTCGCCGCTGCGGCCATCCGACAAACAGTGAGGAAACGGTCAAATGGAAAAGCACACAACAGACTTCATTACTCGGCGAGAAGCGCTTAAACGAGGCGTTGTCGGAGCGGCGGGACTTGCACTGACCGGTCCTTTCACCCGCCCGGTGCGGTCTGCACCGTTGAACCCCAAAGCCAAGTCGGTCATTCAGATCTGGATGTGGGGCGGCCCATCTCATCTGGACACCTTCGATCCCAAGCCGGAGGCGGGCGACGATTATTGCGGCCCTTTTAAAAAGCCGATTCCCACAAACGTGGACGGCATTCAAATCGGCGAATTGCTCCCGCTTCTGGCACAGCAGGCCGACAAGTATTCCATCATTCGCAGCATGACGCATGGGAACAACAGTCACGAGACCGCGTCGTATATTGTCCAGACGGGACGCGAGCCGGGCAGGCTGGTTTATCCCAGTGTCGGGGCTGTGGTCTCGCTTTTCAAGGGCTATGATCACGGGTATAAGGGATTGATCCCGCCCTATATTGTCCTGACCCAGCCTCAGGGGCGTTTCTCCGAAGCGGGTTTTCTTGGGCCGCGATATAAACCTTTCGCCACCGGCGGCGATCCTAACCGGACCCCCTTCGCCGTAGAAGGAATAGTCGCAAAAGGCATTTCCGACCAGCGCCAGCGCAGCAGGCGGCAGTTGCTCCATAACCTCGATTCTCTCGGCAAGGCCATGCCGGACAATCCGCAATTCGAAAAGTTCGATCAATGTGAAGAAAACGCGTACGGCATGATGTTCGGCGACGCCCGGAAATTGTTCGATTTGTCGGAAGAAAAAGACGAAATCCGGGACCGCTACGGCCGTAACACGTTTGGCCAGTCCTGCCTGACAGCGCGCCGGCTGGTCGAAAACGGCGTACCATACGTCACCATTAACTACAAGGGGTGGGACACACATAAACAGCACTTCGAAGCCATGCGCCGCATGCTGCCGGAAATGGACGCCGGCATGGCGACACTTTTGCAGGACCTGGCCGACCGCAGCCTGCTTGACAGCACGATCGTATGGTGGAGCGGCGAGTTCGGACGAGGCCCGAAAATCCAGTGGGGCTCGCCCTGGAACGGCGGCCGGTCGCATTACGGCAAGTGCTTCTCCGCGGTAGTCGCAGGCGGCGGATTCAAGGGCGGCCGCGTCGTCGGGGCCTCCGACGAAAAGGGTGAGGAAGTCGCCGACCGTCCCGTGTACCCGGCAGACCTGAACGGCAGCATGTACACGCTGCTCGGTATCGACCCCAATGGCCCGATGCCGAATCCTCGGGGATTGGACGTGAAAGTCATGCCCGCATCGGACAAAGGCGCCGGCCGACTCACGGAAATCATGTAAACCGTGCAGACGCCTTTTTGGGACATTATTATGGCACATCCGGTTCATGAGTAGACGTCCCGTTCGAAATTGGCTTTGAATTGGCTTTGTTTTTCGGCTCCTCAAATCGGGCTTCATTCTCATATTCCCTTTTGACACAAGCGTTTATCTCCGTTCGGCCATGCCACAAATTGGCTTTGTTTTTTCAAATTGCTTTTCCTCATCCTGACGCTGTCCGCTGAACGCAGAACACTGAACGCTAATAAATTGGCTTTGTTTTTCGGCCCCTCAAATCGGACATCATTCTCATATTTCCTTTTGACACAAGCGTTTATATCCATTTGGCCATTCCACAAATTGGCTTTGTTTTTTCAAATTCCTTTTTGCAATACGCATCACGCAGAACTCAATACGAAATAAATTGGCTTTGTTTTTTCAACCCCCCAGAGCAGGTCTGGGGGCTAACTGAGATTGGCTCCATTCGACGATGCTCAGGACAAGCTTGTTTGGCTTTGAATTGGGTTTGTTTTTTCGCTGCCTCGGTCCATCAAAATCCCCATAAACCATTATCAATATTGACTTAACGTCATTTTGCCCATTTGAAAATTGGCTTTGTTTTTTCAAATAGCCCCTGCCGGAAAACCACCGGATTTACTATTTTCTATTGATTATTGACTATTTGGCCATCCACATCCTACATTCTTCATTTTTCATTCAAATCACGACATACGATATACGAAATATGTTAAGTATTGTACGAACTGTATTGTAAAAAGTCGAGCATATTTTAAATAAATCTCCGTGAGACGGCATTCTTTGTTCTGCCACAGAGGACACAGAGGACGCAGAGAAAGCAGACAATTAATCATTCATCAATAATCATTTTCTTGGGCCGCTGATTTACCCTGTGAGATGCCGGCTGTGCCTATCTCATGGGGTTAACACGGATTAAGGAATCCCTACAAAATCTGCGTAAATCCTGTAAATCTTGTCCAAAAAGGTCGGCTGGAATTGGCGTGAACGTCCTTTCGACAAGATCAGAGCAGGCTTGACAATGGCTAAGTAAATGTGGTGTCAAGATAAAGCCAGCGGCTGTCCCTACAATTATATGTCGAAGGAAGAAGCTTGTGTTTGCTGTTCTATGTCCGCCGCGAGAGGAGATAATCATTGTCTGGCGACAAACTGGAGGAATTCCCGGACTCTCACCTTGCCCCCGAACGAACCTTCGACCCGATCTCCATTTGAGAATCTAATGATCACTTCGTATTTGCGGAAATCGCCGGAACTCTCAGAAATCCTATATTGGTCAAGGAATTTGATTGCATCGTCAATTGTGGCAAACTCATTTAACTTGCCATAAAGCGGGACGAGAACAACCTTTTCAATTACACGGTCCAATCGGCTACTAAGCGCGGCCATAAACTCATCGAGTTGCTCCTGATTGGCGGCCACAAGATGTTGTTTGATTCTCTCCATCCGCTGTCGAGATGCCGAATCGATCTTCTTGACACATTTCCGAAAGACGGCGTCCGGGGTACTCTCATCGAAGGCGATATCGATACCTTCTGCAGCAAAGGCGGCAACCAACGTGTCGTACGGGAAGTATAGAACGCGAAAGCCGAGCGACCGTAGCTGCTCAAGAGATCCTTTGGTGAAAATCCCTGACAGAACGGCGCCAAGAAATGGATTCGACCACCGAAACTTTTCGGCCAGAGGCAAAATTGCTCCTTGGATTTCCTGTGCTTTGTTGCGCGAGTGCTTGGTGTATCGACGCCAAGCGACCTCAATGAATGCTACAGGAGTTCCCCTCGTCGTGTCTGTACCATCTTTCTCCAAGACATAGTCCAGATCGTGAACATTCCCGTGGGCATCTTCCCATGTTACCTTTTTTCCATTTCTCGCTTTGCGGGTATTCTTCTGATAGTCGAGATATAAATGCTTTTCCTCTGCAAATTGTGACAGGATTGGGCCTACGACGGCTTCAAGCAGATTGCCAATGATCTGTCCGAATTTGTGAGATGGAGATTCGGCCATATATGCTTACCTTTCTATCCAGAGCCTACCTTCCTTTAAGGGGACTCTGTGTTTTCTGTTCTTCCACTTAATATTCCGATCTCGAATCTTCTCAAAAGAATAGGATTTGAAGCCTGCGGCAAGAGACAACTCCCCCAGCCACTTGTCAACGCTTAGGTAGACGCCATAAGGGGCAGAATCACCGACTACGAAACACATGAAGGAGTCAGGACGACAACGGGCTCTCAACGCCCTGAACACTAGGCCCAGGTCCCGGAAGTACGCAGCAGCCATTGTATGATAGTTCTTCCTTCCACCCTTCGTTTTTCTAATTTCCGCCAACTTACGGCAAGCGATTGAAAGGTCTTGTCGAATTGGATCGACAACGGATTCTGAAAGTAGGTCATCAAGCACGAGCTTCTCAGCAGCTGCGTGCTGAGAACATGAGCGAATAAGGTGTCGGCGAACTGCCTGTTGAAGATCCCCCCACCCGCTGATCTCACCCCAGAACGTCATTTCCAATCGTGTGGAGTCGGCATAATCATAGTTGTTCGGATAGGGAGGCGATGTCACAACCGCGTCTACCTGAATCTCTGAACAGTTAACCGGTGCGCGCGCATCGGTCATCAGGACATGGCTTCTGGAACGCCAGCCGTTGCGCTGCGCGTACTCAACATCCTGGAGCATTTCGCTTGCTTTGGACTGGAACGCCACTAATGGCGTTTGAACACCTGATTTGGTCTTGTTAGGCAATACGTACTGCCACTGAGCTGTTCCCACGCCGCTAGTGGTGCGTAGGATTGCCGTCAGTGCGAGCCACAGCAACTCCGATTCGGGAGTTCCTCTATCGAACTCGGCCACAAATAGATCGCGCATCGCAAATAGCACGGACAAGACTTGTGGTGTGTAGCATTTGGCCAGAAGCGGTGGAGTCTCCTCCAGTTTAACCGGTGACGCTTGGGGAATGGAATCCGCATAATGCCGAAAGACCGACTTGAGAGTTGATAGATCAGCGTGGATGCCACGAAGCTTTGCATTGGCAATCCGGTAAACAAACGGGTGTGTTTCAAAGCCCCAACTCTGAATGTTTTCGGCGTCGCAAGCAAGCAGCGTAGTGCCCACGCCACAGAAGGGATCCAGGACAGCGGATGAGGGTGAATCACCAAGGCGTTCACGTACCAACCATCGGACCCAGTCGGAAGAGAAACCTGCAGAATACCGAAACCAACGGTGGACCGGAAGAACCATGTTGTCAACAAAAGCCCCAGAACGCCCATTAAGGCTGGCGTGCCGGCTAGAGGCCACGGCATCCATGTCAAAAAGATCGGATTGGTATGAAAGAGATATTTTCATATTCCAAGAGTACCACACCTTCTATAATTTTTAAACCAAGTTCTTGTAGCCACGGTTTGTCCGACCGTTAGGTCTTGGTGAACCCCAAGGCAACCACCTATCAAATGGCGGTTTTCTTTCGTTTTTTGCCTGTTTTGTTCTTCCTCGGTCTGCCGACGGGTAGCGGCCGGATCCGGCGACCCAGCACTCTTTCAAGCTTGCTCATGAAACTTTTACTGCGTAATGGTCTTTCCATGTGCGTACTTGCTCTTATCGGTTCTCACACGTCAGATTCCGTCGCTCGTGGTGGAATTATAGAGAATGGGGCGGGAAATGTCAAATGCAAATTAATGTTGTCGCTCTTAATCTAAATGGCTGTAATTCAATGAGTTGTGGGGAATTCTTTGGCCTCTTTTTCGGACGGAATGCTTGCAACGGGGCGCCGATTGGGTATAATGGATTAGATTATGTATATGAGGAGTTGAATCATGACATCGACCCGGAGAATGATGTTTGTTGTGCTGGCCCTGTGTGCAGCGACAGCCTGGGGTCAGTCGAATACGAGAGAACCGCGTATCGGCTACCTTTACCCAGGCGGCGGGCAGCAGGGGACTGTCATTCAGATTTCGGCCGGTGGCCAGTACCTCGCCGGGGCAACCGATGTGTACATTTCCGGCCAGGGCGTGCATGGCTCGGTTATTAAATACATAAGACCCCTTAGAAACCTCCAAAAGGAACAGCGGCAATTAATCCAGACGCGTCTGAAAGAAGTGCGGAACAAGCGATTAGCTGAACTGCCCGGAAGCGGCAGCCGTCCCATGTCCCGCAGAGAAAAGTCTGTAAAAAAGGATACGGGCAAGCCCGGGCAATCGGAAAAGGAAAAAGATGCAAAGGCCGAAGAAGTGAAAATGCCAGACTATCCGTTATTGTACGACCTGGAGAATAAGAGCCTTCGAGAGTTGGCCCATATTTCGAGTGTTCTCTTTTTCCCAAGAAATAAATTGCAGATGAACCGGCAGCTTGCCGAGTCGGTGCTGATCGAAATTACCATCGATCCTGATGCGCAGCCTGGCAGCCATGAACTCCGGCTCGCAACCAAGACCGGCCTGACCAATCCGATGGTTTTCCATGTGGGGCTGCTGCCGGAAATACGCGAGCTGGAGCCCAACAACCGGCAGGCCTATCCGGTCCTGCCGAACATGGCGAGGGTGCGCAATCTGCCGAAGGAAAAGCCGCTCGACCTGCCCGTGCTGCTGAACGGGCAAATTATGCCGGGCGATGTCGACCGTTTCCGATTTCGCGCGAGCAAGGGACAGCAACTTGTAATAGAGGCTCAGGCCCGGAGCCTGATTCCGTATCTGGCCGATGCCGTTCCCGGCTGGTTTCAGGCTGTGCTGGCCCTTTACGATGCCGGGGACAAGGAAGTAGCTTTCGCGGATGATTACCGTTTCAATCCGGACCCTGTACTCTTCTATAAGATACCTGAAAATGGCGAATACGAGCTGGAGATTCGTGATTCGATCTATCGCGGACGGGAGGATTTTGTTTACCGCATCGCCGTGAGCGAGCAACCCTTCATCACGCAGAACTTCCCGTTGGGCGGCAGGGCGGGCGTTGAGACCGTCGCCTCTATCAACGGCTGGAACCTCCCCGGGACCGAACTGCCTTTGGACACCCGGCCTGGCGGCAACAGCATCCGAAAGACAGCTTACTATGATGACAAATGCCTTTCCAATTCAATTACGTATGCCGTCGATACACTGCCTGAATGCGATGAAACCGAATCCAACAACACCCCTGAGCAAGCGCAGCTAATCGAGCTTCCGAAAATCATCAACGGGCGAATCGCCGAGAGCGGCGACGTTGACATGTTCCGTTTTGATGGTCGCGCCGGCGATAAAATCGTTGCTGAGGTCTATGGCCGGCGGTTGAATTCTCCGCTGGACTCGCTCCTGCGGTTGACCGATTCATCCGGCAACGTGCTGGAATGGAACGATGACTATGTGCTTAAGGATAGTGACCTGCACAGGGATGTGATGGGATTGATTACGCATCATGCCGATTCGTATCTGCTGGCCGAGCTGCCGAATGACGGCACTTACTACGTTCAGATTACCGATACGCAACATCATGGAGGCGGGGCGTACGGCTATCGGCTGCGCGTTGCTCCGGCGCAGGGCGATTTCGCATTGCGCGTGACACCTTCGAGTATCGGCATGCGTGCCGGCGGCACCGTTGCGATCTGGGTACACGCGTTGAGAAAAGACGGCTTTGACGGCGAGATCGATGTTGTATTGAAAGATGCACCGGCAGGCTTCGAACTTTGCGGTGGGCGAATACCCGCCGGACGCGATCGTGTACGTGTCACTCTGACGGTGCCTGCGAAGGCGCCCGCTGAGCCGGTTGCTATTCGATTGGAAGGCCGCGCCAGTATCGGCGGGCAGACTATCAACCGGCTTGCCGTTCCCGCGGATGATGTCATGCAGGCGTACCTGTACCGGCATTTGGTCCCGGCACAGGACTTCCTGGTCTTCATCCAGAAAAGCAGATGGGGAGTGCCGCCGGTAGAGCTGGCCGGCAATAGTCCGGTCCGGATTCCCGCGGGCGGTTCGGCCCAGGTTCGAATCAAGACCGCCGGACGCGCGAACTTTAAAGGCGTGCAACTGCAACTCAACGAACCGCCTGAGGGATTGTCCATGCACGATGTGACCGTTGTGCCCAATGGTTTGACGTTCCAACTGAAGGCCGACGAAAATGTTATGCCGAACGGCTTCTCTGATAACCTGATCATCGAGGCTTTCAGGGAGTATGTGGTTAAGCGGAAAGACGGCAAACCCACAAGTCAGAAACGCCGTAATTCGATGGGTGTCTTCCCGGCGATTCCGATTGAAATCGTGCAGCGATAAGCATCAAAGAGATGCGCTCCGCAATAACATGCTGCCAGAGAAATGTTTATGACTAAGACACAAAGCAATGGCAATCAATTAGAGTTCTACACTTCGACCTTGAAGGTAACAGTTCTAATACTAACTGCTTTCGGATTCTTCGCATTCAGCGTTACACAACCGGCCTGGGCCGGAGCGAGCCGGATAGTTCATGCGGACAACTTTCGCAGACCGGCGAATGATGATGAGCTGAAATACTGGCTGAAGAATGTGGTCTGGTATCATCGTTTTACGAACGCCGAGATAACCGCCGCGACAGGATTGACAAACGAGGAAATCTTCACGGCAATGGAGAAGTTTAACGTTCGGCCGGAAAATCGGACAGATCCGAATGAGGACTCACCCCTGATTGTGCTGCCGTACCCGGGAGGGCGGCATCCGCGGATAGGTTTTCTGGAAGGAGCAATCGATCCGCAGCGGGAAACAAAGTTCAGTGTTTTCACACCATGGGACCGTGACAGCTATGTGGTGGTCGATGTGCCCGAAGCCATCTGGTCGAATTTAGGCCTGACTTATCTGGCCCATACACACATCGACACAATCTGGACCAGCAAGGGCATCAGTCTGCCAAAACTGGAGTGGAAACGGCAGACCGAAGGGACGCTGGATATCGAGCGGGTGCTTCCGAACAAAATCACATTCGGCGTGAAGGTCAAATCGACGAAGGAAGCTGTGCTAATGGAAATGTGGCTCAGGAACGGCACGAAGAAGCGTCTGACCGATTTGCGGATACAAAACTGTGTAATGACGAAGATGGCGGCCGGTTTCGAGCGGCAAACCAGCGATAATAAGGTCTTCGAGAATCCATACGCGGCCTGCCGGTCCGGCGACGGCAAACGATGGATTATTACCGCCTGGGAAAACTGTTACAATCCGTGGGGCAATGAGAAATGCCCGTGCTTTCATTCGGACCCTAAGTTTCCCGACCTGGAGCCTGGCCAGACATATCTGCTGCGGGGGTGGCTTTCGTTTTATGAGGGCAAGGATATAGAGAAAGAGTTCAAGAGGATCGAAGCAGCCGGCTGGCGTAAGCGGCCTGAAAATGAGTAAATCACGTAGTATTGGATAAAAAGGAGACTCAATCATGGGTAAATATAGTCTGGGTATTTTAGCGGCAATCGTTTTGTTATTTCTCGCTCCGGAATTTAGCCGGGCGGCACAGCAGAAGGTTCAAACGCTGGAAATCGGCCGGCAGGCGCCTGATTTTAATCTTCCCGGCGTGGACGGGCGAAATTACCGGCTGGCGGATTTTGCCGATGCGAAGATTCTCGTGGTCGTTTTTACCTGTAACCACTGTCCCACAGCACAGGCGTACGAGGACAGAATCAAGAAGCTGGCCTCTGATTACAAAAACAAAGATGTCACCGTGGTCGCCATTTCGCCGAATGACCCGGAAGCGGTGCGTCTCGACGAGCTGGGCTATTCGGATATGAGCGATACGTTTGAAGAAATGAAAATTCGTGTCAGGGATAAAGGCTACAATTTTCCGTATCTTTATGATGGAAAGACGCAGGCTGTCACCATTGCTTATGGGCCGGTTGCGACGCCGCACTTATTCATCTTTGACAACCAGCGGAAGCTGCGCTACGTAGGGCGGTTCGACGATTCGGAAAAACCCAAACAGGTTAAATCCAACGATGCGATTAACGCTATCGAGGCGATATTAGCCGGTAGAAAAGTACCTGTCGAGAAGACTATGGCATTTGGCTGTTCGATTAAATGGGCCAATAAAAGAGCCTCGGCGAAAGCCGCTTTAGTATCCTGGGCGAGGGAAGAAGTCGCCCTGACGACAATAAATGCAAAAGATGTAAGCGGGCTTGTAAAAAATAATACGTCAAAACTAAGGCTGATCAATGTCTGGGCGACCTGGAGCGAGCCGAGCGTCAGGCAAATAGAGCAGTTCGTTATTACGAACCGGATGTATCGCCGGCGGGATTTCGAGCTGATTACCATAAGTGCAGATTCACCCGCAAAAGAGCAGCAGGCTCTTGCTGCTTTGAAAAAACAGCAGGCATCCTGCAAAAATTATTTATTCGCCGAGGGTGACATTTATCAGCTCATGGAGGCAGTCGACAAGAATCTGCTTGGCGGAGTCCCCTGTACGCTTTTGATAGAGCCGGGCGGCAAAGTCATTTATCGCAGGCTGGGATTGATAGAGCCGCTCGAACTTAAAAAAACCATCGTCGAATACGTCGGGCGCTATTACAAATAGAGCGGCTGCCGTATCCGAGATTTATGTTTTAATTAGTATCTGTTGCGGAAAAAAACCGACGATGTCACCTCTGCGTAAGCAGGGGTCTATAACGAAAAAGCCGGATTCCCGCTTCCGCGGGAATGACAAATACTGTTTCCGCAACAGGAACTAATTAGGTTTTGCTATTTTTGCTCCTCAAGGATACCCATGCCGCTGCGATCCGGGTACGGCGGTCGCTTGGCCGGCACGTAGGGATTTTTCTCGATCTCATCGAGCATGTGTTTTATGGCGGCGTCGAGCTGCGGATCGCCCCCGTCGACCATTAACGCCGGGTCATCGATAACCTCTATATCCGGGTCAACGCCGTGACCTTCCATGGTGAGCGTGCCGTCGGTTTCATAGAAGGTGATAAACGGTACGGTTAATCGCGCGCCGTCAATCAGCGATGGATTCCTGGAAATGCCGATCACGCCGCCCCAGGTGCGCATACCGATAAGTTTTCCAAGGCCTGCTTTGCGGAAGAGGTAGGGAAAGATGTCCCCGCCTGAGCCGGACTCGCCGTTGATTAACATGCATTTGGGACCCTGGTGGCTGAGGGTCGGTACGCGCCAGTCGTTTTCATAACGCTCGAACAAATGCAGATATATGGGACGATTCAGAAGTTCGATGAAGCGGTCCGCTATATCCCCGCCCCCGTTCCATCGCTCATCGATGATTAGCGCGTCCTTGTTCATCTGGCCGTAGAACTGACGGAAAAGTTCGCGTTGTCCCCTGCCTCCGGTGTCCGGTACGTGTATGTATCCGATCCTGCCGCCGGATTCTTTTTCGACGTGCCGGCGATTACTCTCAACCCAATCCCGGTAACGCAAATCATATTCGGAACCCAACAGCTTCACTACTACATCAGTAGCTTGTTCAGGTTTGGGATCGGCACCGACGGTAAGTGTCACGGTTTGGCCGGCCAGGCCTTCGAAAGCCGCCCAGGGCGCCTTGGATATATCGACCGGGATCCCGTTGACTTTGAAAAGATATTTACACTGCTCGCGCTGCTTCTGGTCCAGATCGTGCAGCACGGAACGCGCGTCGGTGTCCCAGATGCCCCCCTCGTATAACTTGCTAATGCGATAGTATCCCTGGTCGAGCTCGAAATCCACTCCGAGATATCCGATCGATCGGGAGGGGCCGGAGTCTACATCGCCGCCGCCGTAATAGGTATGGCCGGCGTTGACCTCGCTGATCATCTCGGCAATGACATACCCGACGTCGCTACGAGACACGCAGTCATCCAACATGCTCTCGTACTGTTTTCGCACGGCGGGCCAGTCCACCCGATGCATGTGGGGGTCGTAAAAATAGTCACGCATAAAACGCCACGCGTCGACGAAGATTTGCCGCCACTCCTGGCGAGGTTCAATTACAACGTCCATCGGCTTAGCCACAACAAGATCTTCAAGTTTTTGGTCGGGTTTGGCGTCGATTATGCCCGTCTTGCCCTCACTGCGAACGAGAAGCTTCTTGCCGTCCGGCGTCATTTGCACGAAGTTGACCTTCTTGAGAATCGTTTTTTCCTCGCGTTTTTCGCTGTTGGGATCGAAGGACTGGAGTTCAGTCTCTTCCCCGCGTCTCAGGTAAATTATGTGGTTCTCATTGTTGACGGCAAGGTACGAGAACCGTCCGCGCTTAATGGGTACGCGGAAAGCACGCATCTCCATATTTTCCAGGTCGATTTCTACCGGTTTGGCTTCCTCCTTGTCTTTATCCTCCTTGTCATCTTCTTTATCATTGTCCCGGTCTACAGACTCGCATGATTCATCATTATTGCTGCTTTCTTTTTCAGACTCCTTGCCGTCTGTATCATTGGGATCTTCGCTCTCAGGCTTTTCACCGGAGTCATCGTCTTTCTTCTTATCCTTCTCTTTGTCCTTTTCGTCTTTCTCCGGCTCTTGTTCGTCACTCTTTGCCTTGAATGGATTCGAGACATCCTTTCGCAACGGAACGGCATGCAATACGGCTGTGTCCTGATAGGTAAAGGTCAGGCCAGCATCTGCATATTTGGGTTGTGAAATTTCTCGTTGACTGAAGAAATACAGAAATTCTCCCTTGCGATCGAACGTAGGCAGATAATCCATGAACATGCCGCTGGTGGCTTGGTGGGATTCATCTTTCCGGACATTGTAAATCATGACCACGTTCATATTGTCCATGTTGGGTTTATTATAGGTTAGCCACTGGGAGTCGGACGACCAACTGAAGTGCATGGGGACACCCCAATTCCACCCTGTTATGTTGACGCGGTCGAAATAACGGACTTGTCGCTGCTCGACATCGAAGAGATAAAACTTACTTTCATTATCAGTAAATACCATCCACTTGGAGTCAGGTGACCAGATCGGTTGATAGCGGTAGCCGGCTCCCATGGACGTGACGGTTTCCGGTTTGCCTTGTCCATCGGCAGGCCAAATAACAAGCTCGTTTTCGCCGGATTCATCCGACAAGTATGTAATCCATTTTCCATCAGGGCTCCATGAAGGTTCGCGTTCTGCGATACCACTCGTGCGGGTGAGGTTTCGCGGTGTGCCGTTCTTGGCGGGCAGCGACCAGATATCGCCGCGACTTTCAACCAGTACACGTTTGGCATTAGGAGAGAGATGCCAGTCAGAAAGCCGCCCGCTCACATCCTTGCGAATCGGGCGGAGCTTCGGACGGGCGCCGGGAATCGAGATATTAACGGGTATTGCCTGCTCGCCGGCGAGGTTCAGCAGGTAGAGTTTGGTATTGTATTCGAAGATAATCTCACCCTCGCCGTTCGGGCCGGGGCCGTTGGAAGGCCATTTAACATCGTAATCCTTGAAATTTGTAACCTGCTTCCTTTCGTTCGCCTCCAGATTATAACACCAAATATTAAGACGATGATTCGGTCCGGCATCCGAAAGGTAATAGATTTTTTTGCCGTGCCACATGGGAATTGTATCGGTGCCTTCCCAATCGGTGATTTTTCTTGAAGTATGATTACTTAGGTGGAAAAGCCAGATGTCCGAGGCCCATCCGCCGCGGTAACGTTTCCATGTTCTGAAATCGCGATTTCGCGGCGTGTAAGCGAGCCACTGGCCGTCGCCTGAAATGGTCCCGTAACCGCCATAAGGCACCGGCAACCGTTTCGGCAGACCGCCGGCCTGCTGCACGGTGAATAATTGTGCCTGCCTTCCCAGTCCTCCCAGTCCATTCATTGCGAACAGGAGCCGGTTGTCGAAAGAGAAGTCGCACAGACGCTCACCGCTGGAATGATAAGTCACCCGTTGCGGAATTCCCCCATCGATAGCTACCGTGTAGATATCGAAGTTGCCGTCATAGTTGCCGCTGAATGCAATTGTGCGCCCATCCGGACTGAATCGCGGGAACGCTTCTCCGCCGGGAGGACTTGCCAGCGGCGAGGCTGTTCCACCCGATCGCGGAACCACCCAGATGTCGTCCGCATAGACAAATACGATATGATTCGAGCTGACATCAGGGTAACGCATCATGCCGCCATGGGGCTGAACATCTGCACCGGCAGTAAAAGGACAAAAAATCGCCAATATTAAGAACAGGCAGAACAGCGGGAATTTCGTAAATACTCTCATCATAATAATCCTTTGTTAATTGAGTGTCGGATGAATAAGGATTTAGACTATGTTAATTGGGCCATGTTTAGATCGATTATGTCAAATTAATCATTGGTACAGACATTGATTTATCCAGATTCTAAACTTGGCTATCCGGAAGGCAAGCAAATTTTCACAAAGCTGAAATTTTCCAATTGCTCTTTTTCTGCCATACTCCTAAGCCTTGTTGACTATCGAAGATCAAGTCTGTCTTTGGAGTCCGCGCAGAAAGTTCTTATCAAGAATAGCTTGATTGTGGCGAACAAATCCTTACAATGATGATATCCAGAGCGAGTTTGCCTGGAATAGCTCAAAAACGGAAGAATGTTCGGTATGATTGATATGGGAAGATAATGGCATGTCCCCGCGGCCAAGCGCGGGTGAGGAACTTAGGATGGAACTGGCGATTCGAACAGAGCATTTGACGAAGATTTACAGTCAACGGCTGATTGCGGTCAACGACATGAATCTGGAAGTGCCGCGTGGTTCTGTCTTCGGATTATTAGGCCCCAACGGTGCGGGCAAGACGACAACACTGCGTCTTCTGTTAGGATTGCAGCGTCCCACTGCGGGTCAGGCGCAGGTTTTCGGAAAGTCATGCGGGCCCAATGCGGTTTCTGTCCGTTCTCAGATTGGCTATCTTCCCACAAATCCGAAATTGCCCGGCAACCTGCGGCCTATCGAATACCTGGACCTTCTCGGCAAGTTGTCTCGGCTGCCGGGTGAGGTTCGCAAGCCTCGAATATCCGCCTTGCTTCGCGCCGTGGGATTGCTCGGAGCTACTGACCAGCGGATCCAGACCTTTTCTACCGGGATGTGCACTCGGCTGGGAATTGCCGCCTCCCTTGTCGCCGATCCGCCGCTGCTGCTCTGGGACGAGCCCACCGCCGGCCTGGACCCATCGGCCCGGCGATTCACTCTGGAACTCATCCGCGAACTTCGAAAGACTAAAACCGTTGTCGTTGCCACACATATCCTAAGTGACATTGATCAGATCTGCGATCACCTGGGCGTGATGCACGAAGGGCGCATGATTTTTACCGGTTCGATGCAAGATATGAAGCTGCGTCTTCGCCAACACGATTTCACCCTGGAGCTGGAAGGCGCAGCGGAAGATGTCCGGCGACTGGCCAAAGAGGCAGCTAACCTGGAAGGCATTGATGCAACGGTGGACGCCGGCCAGGCATTGCTTGTACGAATTGCCGATGGTCGCCGCCGCTCCCGCTCGCTGGCCGATGTCCTTAAACTTATCGACGCGAGCAATCTTTCACTCCAGGCAATCCATTCCGGTCAGAATGCGACCGAGAACGCTTATCTCCAATTGCTGCAAGAGGACGAAGCCCATGGATTCCACCGCTAAAACTTCAAAGATCGGCACACGAATGATGCCCTACATGGCGATTCTCCAGCATGACATGAAAACCTTGTGGGGCAGTCGGCTGGTTCGTCTTTGGCTGGGGGCCACTGCGCTGTTGACCTTACTGCTGGTCGGCTCGAACTGGTCTAACTTCCAGGACGGCACGCTAATCGCGTCACTTTTGTTCCCGTACCTGGTGTTTCCCTGGTTTTTTGTTGTTGTTGTGCTCGGAGTCACCCCGGTATCGGGATCGCGAACCGAAACGCTGGCCGACGGAATCTTGTGCCGGTCGGTGAGCCGATTTGAATACCTGCTGGCCACCTGGTCGGCCCGGGTCGTGCTTGTTTTGGGCGTCTACCTTGTGGTGACAATTCCGGCGATCGTTCTTGTAATTCTGGCAAAACGCCCCGTACCGGAGGACACAGTGACTGTCTATGGAATTATCACCGCTCTGGGTGTGGTCGGACTCGTACTGACTTTCCTCGTATCGCTGGGATTTCTCGCAGGGACACTGCTGCGAAAGCCACTGTTGGCGGTGGTGGTGCTTATCTTCGTCTGGTACCCGATCGGCCTGATTTTGAGCGTCTTCTCATTAGAGGAGTTCTCGCCGATCAGTTTGAACCGGGCGATATCCACACAACTTCGCCGCTCCTGGCGAGAGACTGATACCGGGGCGAAGGACAACGCCAACGTACAGGATGCCGATGTTTTTACCGATCAGGTGTCCAACTTTTTCAGCGTCTTTTCCGGCGTCCAGCCTAAGCCAAAGGCGGCCAAACCCGATTTCTTCGAGGGCGAAAAATTCGACGACTTTTCTTTGTTCCGCGTAACTTTGGGATACGGGCTGCCGACCATAGCGGCCGTTATCCTGGCAAGCCTGTGCTTCTATTGGCGCGATATGTGACAAGTTGTCGCTACGAGGAACAGAACGCTCTATATATGAAATACAAATAATTGTTACGATAAGCGTTGGAGGTATATTGTGTTTGCGAAATTTAGACTCGTACTGATCCTTATGTTGGCCGTATTTGTGTTGCAGAGCGTTTCGGCGGGACAGACCTTGCTTCCGGCGATCCGGTGGATTCCGCAAGATGCGGTGATTTCCCTGGAGCTGTCTGAGCCGAAAGCTTTGCTCGAACTACTTGCCGGGAAGAAAGCGATCGCTGCTATTACTGCTTTGCCGTTATACCAGGAGCAGGTATCAAAACCGCAGTTCCAGGAACTCCTCAATCTGGTCAATTTTATGGAGACTGCATTGGATACGGACTGGCGAACCGCCCTGGCAAAGCTTACAGGCGGAGGCATAACGCTTGCCGTGTGTCCGGAGGAGACGGTATTGCTTATCATCGATGCCGAAGATGAGCACATGCTGGAACGGTTTCACGAGATGCTTCTCAGCATGGCCCGATCCGAAGCCGAGAAACAAGGTCAGCCCGGCCGTGTAGCATCGACTCAGTACCGGGATGTCACGGCATGGACGTTCGACGGGAAAGAAGCGCATGCGATCATCGGCAAACGGTTCGTACTTGCCAACCGCCCGGAAGGACTAAAAGCTGTCCTGGAGCTTCGCGCTGAGGCTAAAGACGCAAGTTTGGCCTCGAAATCCAGCTATCAGGCTGCGAAGCGCCAAGCCAAGCCTGATGCCATCGCGACAGTCTTTGCCGACTTCAAGCTCCTGATGCAAGTTCCCAACGTAACTCAGCTTCTCAGTCAAGCGAGAGAAAATCCTTTAGCGGCACTTTTTTTTGCAGGAATAGTTGAAGCAGTCCGCGATTCGAATTGGCTGGCATTGGGACTGTACATCCGGGACAGCACTCTGGTTTTCCAGGCATCGGTAGACGGCAAGATGGTTGTCCAGACAAGTCCCGCCGCCTTTGCTTTGCCAAAGGAGCCTGATGAGGGTGTTCTGCCAAACATATCGGTGCCCCGTCGTATAGCAGCCTTGACTCTGTACCGAGACTTGCATCAATTCTACGCCGCCAAGGACGACCTCTTCCCCGAGCGCACGTCCGGGTTAATTTTCTTCGAGAACATGATGGGCATCTTCTTCAGCGGGCGTGACCTGACTAATGAGGTTCTGGTGGAGACCAGGCCTGAGATCCGCTTCATCGTGGCCGAGCAGAAGTATGACCCGGCGATCGGCACGCCAATAATAAAGCTGCCGGCCTTTGCTGCGATCCTGCGGCTTCGCCACCCGGAGGATTTCGATGAGGTAGTTGAGGAGGCGTGGCAGAAGGCTGTGGGTCTGATTAACTTCACGCGTGGACAGCAGGCGATGCCTGGACTGATCATCGACCGTCCCATCCACAGAGAAACTAAGCTCACCGTAGCCTACTTCTCCACCTCGCAGATCGAGGACAAGACAAAACTGGACCAGCGATTCAATATTCGTCCGTCCCTGGCAATGCCGGGCGGATACCTAATCCTCAGTTCGACCGATGGTTTGGCCCGAGACCTTGTCGATGCCCTGGGCCAAGAGATGGAGCAGGGGGGCAGGCCGTTAGCCCAAACCCATAGCCTGGTCGAAATTGAAGGAGGTCAGTTGGCTTCGATTATGGAAGCCAATCGCCAGGTATTGGTTCGCGGCGATATGGTTAAGAAGGGCAATACACAAGAACAGGCCGAAGCCGGGATCGATATGCTCATCGCTCTGGCGAGATTTGTGAAGCATGTGGAACTGGGCATTGGCATGCATGAGTCTCTGACCCAGGCGCGTTTGGAAATTAACCTGAACTTACAGTGACCGTGGATATGCACTGACGTCCAATCACAGGCTTGAACTATGTGGCACATTGGTTGGGGATACCGAAAGGGAACCACTCATGGCTGTGCAAATTGAGAAACTGAGCGACTCCGGTTGGGCCTGGGCTGCATATGAACCGGACGCCGTGCGGCCCTGGAATCTCGCTCAAGCAGGGCACCTTTACCGGCGTGCAGCTTTCGGAGCCAGTTGGGACCGACTGCAGCAGGCGCTCTCTGACGGGCCGCAAAGAAGCATCGACAAGCTGTTAAGGCCGCAAGCCGACACGGTTGCCTTCAATCGCGTGTTTGACGAGTATGAAGCCTCTGTGGGCTCGATGGACGGCCTTCGGGCATGGTGGCTGCGGCGGATGATTCAGACTCCGCATCCGCTGCTGGAAAAAATGACGCTGTTCTGGCACAGCCATTTCGCCATGAGCGGCGCAGCGGTCAAAAGTACCCGACTAATGCAACAGCACGTCGGGCTTCTGCGCAGTCAAGCCCTGGGTTCATTCCGGAGACTTCTGGAAGGTATTTCGCATGATCCCGCAGTGCTCATCCGGCTGGGTGCTGCTAATAACCGCAAGGCAAGTCCGAATGAAAACCTTGCCGGAGCGCTCGTGGAAACCTTCACGTTGGGCGCCGACCACTGCACGAAAAAGGACATCCGGGAAGCTTCCAGGGCCTTCACTGGCTGGTTCGTGCTCAGGGGCAAGCTTCGCTATATCCCTCGTGAGCACGACGAGAATATCAAACAAATCCTCGGCCGGGAGGGCAACTTCACGCGCGATGATGTGCTGCGAATATTGCTCGAACAAACAGCCACGTCGCAGAGGCTGGTCCGCAAGTTGTACCGCTGGCTGATTTGCGAAACTGAGCAGCCCGGCGAGGATCTGATTGCCCCGCTGGCTGAATCTTTCGCCGAGGATTACAACGTGCTAAGACTTGTCGAGACGATGCTTCGATCCAACCTGTTCTTCTCCCCGGCAGCATATCGCCGGCGGATCAAGTGCCCGGTTGAGTTTGCCCTGGGTATAGTCAAAGCTCTGGAAGGGACAATCTCCACAACACAGCTTGCGACAGATCTGGCAGATCTCGGTCAGAATCTTTACGACCCGCCAACCATTAAAGGCTGGGCCGGCGGACGGCACTGGATCAATAGCGCTACAATAGCCGGTCGCCACAATCTCGCCTCCTCGTTGTTGCGAGGCTCGGGGCCCTATGCCGACAAACTCAATCCCTGGATTGTCGCAAAAAAGCACGGATGCTCGACACCTGAATCCGCCATGAAGTTTCTGCTGGACCTGTTCCTGCAAGAGAACCTCGATCCTGTCGTTTATGACACGCTGCTAAAGACGGACCAGACGGGGATCGGCAACGGCAGCGACGACATAGAAGGGAAGATACGTCGCTTTGCACGTGCAGTAATCACTCTTCCCGAGTTTAACCTGGCCTGAATTTGAGGGAAAAACAATGTTCTGTACAAGGCGTGATTTTTTGAAGGCTACTTTGGGTACCTCCACATTGCTGTCGCTCACATCGGCGGCGCCGAATTTCCTGGTTCGTAAAACGATGGCCGCTGCACCTCGGCATGATGACCGCAATACAATTCTCGTGATAGTTCAATTGTCCGGCGGGAACGATGGTCTCAACACCGTGGTCCCGTACGCGGACGACGAGTACACCCGAAACCGCCCCACGCTGCACTTGCAGCCCAAAGACGTGCACAAGATCGACTCGTATCTGGGTTTCCACCCGCGAATGGAAGCGTTCTCGCGTTTGTACAAGGAGGGACACCTAAGCATCCTCCACGGCGTGGGCTACCCGAATTCGGACCGCTCTCACGACGGCGCGATGCGAACCTGGCATACCGCCGAGCCGGATGATCCCGATTGTCAGACTGGCTGGCTGGGCCGGGCTGCAGACAGCGTCTGGCACACGAACCGGAAGGACACGCCCGCCGTGTTCGTAGGCCCGATCGTTCAGCCTTTCAGCCTGATGGCCGAGCATGTAATTGTTCCTTCCATTCAGTCGCCGGACGACTTGACCCTCGACTCGACGCCTGCCAAATTTCAACAGGATCATGCAGCCGACAAAGGCAACGAACTGCTGCGCTTCGT
>Ga0307378_10001374_pt1 | contig 39793 bp, 44 predicted proteins | sample UN1MG_FD_202238 | JGI IMG/M metagenome (GOLD analysis project Ga0307378, IMG submission 202238) | Soil microbial communities from Risofladan, Vaasa, Finland - UN-1 | ecosystem: Environmental > Terrestrial > Soil > Coastal area > Acid sulfate soil | place: Finland: Risofladan, Vaasa | collected...
CGATAAATCGGGGTCGCAATGATGGGTAAAAGAGCGCCTTAAAAGTACACTAGGGTATCACCCATCTATCTGAACGAGATCAATAGCGGCCGCTTCGCCTTGACAGCGCTCCTCCTCTCCGAATAGAATGCTTGAGAGCCAGTGAAGGGGTGGCATCTGTGAAAAAGACTAGGATTTGCGAATTGCTGGGTATAGAGTACCCAATAATACAAGGGGGGATGACCTGGATTGCCAACGCAGAGCTGGCCGCTGCCGTCTCCAGTGCTGGAGGGCTGGGCCTAATCAGCCCCAACGCTTCTATGAGGCTGGAGGATGATCTGTTAGCGAACCTGAGGAGCCAGATAAGGACGGCGAAAAGGCTCACCGATAAGCCCTTCGGGGTGAACCTTGTGGTGCAGATCCCGGGGATTGAGGATCTGATCGGTGTAGTAATTGAAGAGGGGATAAAGGTGGTAACTACCTCCGCGGGCAACCCTGCCATCTATACCCCCCTCCTGAAGGAAGCCGGGATGACGGTGCTTCACCTGGTAGCCTCCGTAAGACAGGCTAGAAGCGCGGAAAGAAGCGGGGTGGATGCGGTGATTGCTGAGGGCTATGAGGCCGGCGGGCACAACGGCTTGGATGAGATTCCCACCCTGGTCCTCGTCCCCCAGGTGGTGGATGCGGTGAGCATCCCGGTGGTTGCCGCCGGCGGCATCGCCGACGCGCGCGGCTTCGCCGCTGCCCTGGCCCTAGGGGCGGAGGGGGTACAGATGGGCACCCGCTTTATCGCCACCCACGAATGCATCGCTCACGGCAACTTCAAGGATGGTATCATAAACGCTACTGACACCGGGACAATGGTCACCGGCAGAAGGCTTGCCCCCACACGGGGGCTCAAAAACGATTTCCTGGCAAAGGTCGCCGAGATGGAGCAGCAGGGTGCCACCGCTGAGGAGCTTTTCGCTTTCATCGGTTTTGCCCCGTCAAGGATTGGCCAGTTAAAGGGCGAGATGCAAGAAGGCGAGCTATACTGCGGTGCTATCTCCGGAATGATAAGCGAGATCACGAGCGCGGGCGATGTGGTGCGAAATATCGCAGATGGCTACTCCGGGGTGGTAGCCAGTCTAAGATAAACCATTGAGCTAAAAGGGGGAGTAGGTGAAAAAGACCAGGGTCTGCGAGCTTCTGTGTATCGAGTATCCCATAATTCAAGGGGGGATGAGCCTTATCGCCAATGCCGAGCTGGCGGCCGCCGTCTCCAATGCTGGAGGGCTGGGCATAATAAGCCCCAACGCCGGAGAGCATGACTGGGGGAAGGTCGAGGGGAACCTCAGAAGCCAGATTCGAAAGGCGAAAAGCCTCACCGATAAACCCTTCGGGGTGAATTTCCCCATACCTGTATTAGGGCAGGATAGAAGCCTGCTCGATATCGCTATTGAGGAGGGTATTCCGGTAGTTACTACGGGGGCGGGAAGCCCGGCTCTTCATACCAGCTACCTACAGGAGCATGGCGTCAGGGTTCTCCATTTAGTAGCCTCAGTAAAACATGCAAAGGGGGCTGAGAAAAGTGGTGTAGATGCTGTGATCGCTGAGGGATACGAATCGGGTGGGATAAATAGCCCAGATGAGCTTACTACTTTTATCCTCGTCCCTCAGGTAGTGGATGCTGTGAGCATCCCGGTGATTGCCGCCGGGGGTATTTGTGATGCCCGTGGCTTGGTTGCTGCCCTCGCTCTGGGAGCGGAGGGGGTGCAGATGGGGACAGTATTCATTGCTACCCAGGAATGCATTGCTGACCAGGACTACAAAGACGCCATCGTGGCTGCTAACGATACAGCTACCATAATTACGGGGCGTGGATCGATGCCAATAAGGGGCTTGAAAAGCGAGCTAATAACCCAGGGTCAACAGATCGCAGAGACGGATATCGCTCCCAGACAGATGATATGTGGTGCGGTGGCGGGGATGATCAATGAGATTGTAAGCGCCGGTGATGTGGTAAGAAACATCGTTGAGGGCTACGACAGGATAGTAGCTGGACTATAGGCCTTTTCCGCTCTACCCCCTCCTCTTACTATCTCCCATCATTCCTCAGATTCGCTCTCCCTGATAAGCCTCTCGCCATACTCCAGAAGTAATCTAGGCTCCACTTCAGTCTTTTTAACCTTAAGATATTCCTGGAGTGCCTCCAGCGGCGTGACCCCCTCTGCAGACCATCCCGCTATACGGGGGCGGCGCTCACGGGCCACATCCAGCGCAATGGCAGCAATGAAGTGGGCATCCTTTAGAGCCCTGCGGATCTCCCCATCCTTGAGTTCCCCGACGAGCTGCTCCGGGATCGCCACCTGTACCCGCACGACGGCATCCGCTATGTCATAGCGGGCGATAGCACCGAGCACCGCCTGGGTGGGGTCGGCCTCCTGAACGCCAATATTTACCCTGATGCTGAGGAAGCGCCGTGCCCTCACCGGATGGAACTCGTGGCACACCCGCCTTCCTTGCTCCTGGGGATAAATCTCCACAACGAAGAACCCCTTTTCGTCCTCCTCCTCACTGAAGTCAATGCGCTGGAGGCTTCCCGGGTAGACCACGGGAGGAATTTCACCAAGCACCTGCTTCTTATGGATATGACCCAGGGCAATATAATCGAAGGCGGGGTTTGCCACATTGCTCTGGAGCAGCACATAATCGTACCCCATTATCATGCCCCGCTCCGAGCCAGACCTCGCATTGGAGAGGGATACATGGGCAGCGAGGATGGCGGGCAGGCTCGGGTCCAGAGCAGCGACCTCTAGATTGAGGCGCTCGGTGATGATTCCCTCCAGCCGCTCGTTTACCTCATCGAGGGTTAGGTTCTTAGCCTCCTCCCGGCTCAGCAGGGCGCTCCTCCTGGCCCAGGGCAAGGCAACCACCTGAAGAGGCCCCACCTTTGTTTCCACTCGGTAATTACCTGGGGCATTGGCCACTGTAACATTCTCAATTTCCAGTGTGCGAAAAATCTCCATGGTGGTGGCGCGACCGATGGCGTTGGGTAGGTCGTGGTTACCGATGAGGAGGAAGACCGGGGTGCCAGCCGATGCCAGCTTCCAGATGCGACGGGCGAACTCCCGCTGGTGGGTCTGCGATGGCTCGCGGCTCCTGTAGGCATCGCCGCAGAAGAGAACGAGGTCAATGTCACTTCCCAGTGCGTATGCCACTACCTCATCGATGGCACCGAGGAAATCGTGTAGGCGCCATGATAGCCCCGTCTCAGGGTTTATGCCCCCGCTATAGCTCTCTACCCCCAGGTGCAGATCGGCGAAGTGAAGGATTCTCATAAGATTTCGCCCCCGATCGCTTTATCTGCTCTATAATTTTATCCGGGTCATGCCCGGCAATGGCGATGACCTTTCTTCTGCCAGTAATCCCGCGCTCTATATTTATACTGCCCTTGCTCACCCCGAGGAGCTGGCTCAAGAACTCTATAAGCTCTCTATTGGCCTTTCCCTTTACCGGCGGTGCTGCTATCTTGAGGTGCAAAATACCGTCTTTAAACCCCAGTACTTCGTTACGCCGGGCATTGGGCTGCACCTGAATAGTGATACTTTCCTGACGCTCACCCAAGACTCTCACTACCACCTAGCGCATCCAAAATGCAATTTTTTAAAATCGTTTCCAAAGGTTAAAATCGGTTAATAGTATGTCAAACGGCTATCGAATTGATAGCCGTTCTATTATCAGCGGTCAGCTTCTCAGTGTGCCGACCTCTATTTTACCAAGGCCGAGGTTTTATCGCGGACAAAGTTAACGATTTCCTTCATGGGCGTTCCCGGAATAAAGATCCCCGCAACGCCCATTTTCTTGAGTGCATCGAAATCATCCTCGTAGATTATCCCGCCCAAGATCAGCAGTACATCCCCCTTGCCCCGCTCCTTTATCCCCTTGATTACTGCCGGAACCGTTAGCATATAGTTTGCTGTAAGGCTACTGATCCCTACAACATCGACATCCTCCTGTAGAGCCGTGGCAGCGATCTCCGCTGGAGTCATGTTACCACCATAGATGACCTCAAAGCCGGCATCTCTAAGCGCATTGCTGACCACGATCAGACCGGCCCAGTGCCCCTCAAGCCCCGCCTTAACCATCAGTATCTTGACTTTACGCTTATCCATATCGCAGTCCTCGTTTATAGCCCAACTGGATAGGGCCATTCCCCATAGGCATCGAGTTGTGCCTTCATGACCTCTCCAAAGGTGGCGCCTGCTTTGACCGCCTCGAAAGTATACGGGTAAACATTCTCGTCGCTATTACACGCATCCACCAGCCTCTTCATAGCCTCAGCGTGCTTTGCCTTATCACGCTTTGCCCTGAACTTCCTAAGCTTCTCAGCCTGGATTTCCCGTGAGGTTGCCGGATCGGGCTTGAAAATAGGCACCTTGTAGGGCTCCTTTTCGGAGCGGAATGTATTCACACCAACAATCGGGATCTCGCCGGAATCCACCTTTTTTTGCCGCTCGATTGGCTTATCCCTGAGAAGCTTGTGGTACCAGCCATCCTCCATAGCCTGTGCCATCCCACCCATATCTTCGATCATCTTGATATACTCCCAGGTTCGCTCCTCCAGTTCATTGGTCAGCGACTCAATGTAATAGGAACCACCTAGAGGGTCAATGGTGTTTGTCACGTTGGTCTCAAGAGCAGCGATCTGCTCAGTCCTGATAGCGAGCAGCATCGACTGGTCTGTAGGCAGGCAAACCGCCTCATCGTATCCGTTGGCATGTATTGATTGCGCCCCCCCCAGAACAGCGGCAAGCGTCTGATAGGCAATACGAACGAGGTTATTATACGGCTCCTGGGCAGTATGGGTGGAACCCGAAGACTGAACGTGAACGCGGAACTTGGCACAATTAGGATCCTGTACTCCGTATCTATCGGTAACGATCTTGTACCAGATACGCCGCGCCGCCCGCAGCTTGGCTATCTCCTCAAAGAAGTCATTATGGGCCGCTGTATTAAATGAGAAACGTCTAACGAAGCGATCTAGAGGAACCCTCCCACGCCTTTTCTCTTCCTCGACGAAATCGATGGCAGAGGCGAATAGCAGGCCCAGCTCTTCGTATGCATTAAGCCCCAGGTCGCGAGGGTTGTAGGAGTCATGATTTATTGGATTCCACTTGGGGGCTATCTCGCTGCACCACTCTATAAAGTCTACTCCGTATCTAAGGTATCCTTTAGGTGTTGGTTGGAGAGGGATGTTTAAACAAGCCCAACTCAGCATGCAGCCGGCGGTGGTTCCTCTTATCTGCTTAAGGTCTATTCCCCTCTTCTCGGCCATGGCGAAATACATGGCGGTTATTGGGCCTCTCTCCGCAAGATACGTAGAGACGCGGTCTATAGGCAGACCATCAAAGGCCACCTCCACATCCTCAATTGTGTTCAGCGGCAGCCCAGAATGGCCGATCTCGTATTCGACCATGGGATTGTCAGCATCCACACCAACGGCAGTGGTGATGTCCGGGGCTACCGAGAAACCGGTCTGCCCCAACTCATATTGCTCACGGTAGAGCTTATTGGAATCTTCAGGGGTATTGAACCCGCTTAACCGCCTGATGGTCCATACCTGCCCGCGATACATTGTGGGATACGGACCCCGGGTAAAGGGAGGTTCCCCAGCAATGCCGAGATCCTTGTCATAGTCCAGGTTTTTTATATCCTCGGGGGTGTAGATATCCTTTACCGGAATCCCCGATGCTGATAAGTGCTCCTTAGTTTGCATTGTTTGGCCTCCTTCTAAATCCCATCGAACCGGGACCCAGAGCTAACTCTCATGCCACCTGTCTTTCTTCACCCGTTGCACGATGTGATCGATCATCTCCTGGTAGGGAGTGCCCGGACCATATAGTCCGGTAACCCCGGCCTCTTTCAATTTCGGTATGGCTTTTTTAGAAATAATGCCTCCACCTACTATACATATATCGGAGCCTTTATCCCTGAGCATGTTGGCGACTTCGACATAGTATTTATCTTGCGACCATGACAGGGAGCTAAGGCACACAACATCCACATCTTCCGCAACTGCAGCGCTCACGATCATTTCCGAGGTCTGGTACCTGCCGGTGTAGATGACCTCCATCCCAGCGTTCCTGAGTATCTGGCACAGAAGCTCGGCGCCTCGGTAATGAGAGTCAGTACCTGGTTTGGCTACCAAGACACGTATTTTCCGGTCCGATTTATCCACTTTCACCTCCGATAGTCTAAGAGCAATGAGTCACTAGTTTAGGAAGTCTGGCCGCTTGATCATATCTACCGTATCATAGCTATAGCCAAATCCCTCGCGGATCATTCCCAGTATCTCTCCACGGGTAGCATCGGCTTTAAACGCCTCGATTATTGGGTACATCAGGTTTTCGGTTCCTTTCGCCTTCTCCCTGAGCGTCAGCAGAGCCTCACGTGTCTTCTTGATATCGCGGTTATCCTTATAGGCTTTGATCTCGTCCATTAGGTCGCTCTGTACCTTGTCCATGTCATCGAACTCGTATTCTACGATATCGGGGTCCTTATCTTCCGATTGACGGAAGAAGTTCACCCCCACCTGCGGCATGGAGCCGTCGGCTAGAGCCGTCATCCTTTCTTCGCGGGCGTTGTTGACTAACTGCCGCAGCCATCCGCTCTTAGCCACCTTCCATATGCCACCTATATCCTCTATCTGTTTCATCAATATGTTGGCTTCCTCTTCCAACTTGTTAGTGAGCCACTCAACATAGTACGAGCCCCCGAGAGGATCCGCGGTAAGACCTACGCTGGTCTCCTGGCCAATGATATGGTTAAGCGCTAGCGTTATCATCGAGGATTCTTCAGAGGGAATGCAGAAGGCTTCATCGTGGCGAGCATAGTCCACGGCGGCGGCTCCGCCTAGCACTGCAGCTAGTGCCTGAAAGCCAATACGAGCGATATTATTAAGCGGCTGCTGACGGGTGATAGTCTGCCCCGGTGTCCTGACAGCGATACGAAGACGGCACAGCTTATCTTCTTTAGCCCCAAAGCTTTCCCTGGCGATCTTGGCCCACATCCTCCGTGCTGCCCGTAACTTGCATACCGTCTCAAAGAAATCAAGGGAAGAGGCAATACTGATGGTCACCCTGCGACCTACCATATCGAACGGTACGCCGCGGTCTATGGCCTCCTGACAGTAGGCGGCTGTTGAAGACATTATGATACCCAGCTGCTGCACAGAGTTACAACCAGCCTCCCACAGGTCATAGGCGATGGGGGCGAAGGGGGAGAAGGTGCGCATCTCCTTGCATATATACTCGGTGAGGTCGCCGTTAAGCCTGCGTCCTATCTCTAATGGAAATTCAACGCTGAAGCTGGTGGCCACATTGGAGATAGGGTCGTTTATACACGAGCCTCTAATCTTCTGTTTATCTATATCCCGCATCTCCGCAACAGTGGCCAGCTGCGCCACACACAGCACATCATCCTGCTGCGAGGAGGCACCGTGGAAAGTAACGATCGCCTTTTCTAGGTCAATTCCTTCCAGCTCCCTCTCTATCCTCCGCCAGGAATAATTCTCAGGGGCGTATCCGATATCATACTTGGCCAGCGGGTGGTCTGGATCACAGCCTGTCCTGTTAACATCGCCTGAGGACAGGTAGACGGTATCGGCACCACCTGCCCAGACAACCTCCCGGTCTTTCCTGCTCTTCTCCGCTGTCTCCCGTGTTAAAGCCTGGGCGCTCACCCACAGTAAGTTACGGTACATCCCCTTGTATAGGCCACGTGTGTACGGATAATCCCCATCGTCACCAAGGTCTCTCTTGTAGTCGAAGTCCGGAAGATCGTCAGGATTGTAAGCAGTGGCCTTAGGTTCTATGCCGCTCTCCGTTGTGGTCTTAATAATCTGTGCTCTTACTGTTCGGTCGAGATTAAGTAACTTTTGGTCTTTTTCTTTTTTCTCTGTAGTCATAATCACTCCCTATATATAATATACGGTGTTTAATGGGCCAATTGATTATAGCCTTTGACGATGAGGTGTGTCAACAGAGGGCTTCTGCATCCGCAGCGCACATTTCCATAAAATATGTTGTAACACGATAGCGCGGTTAAAGGAAAGCTGACTGGAGAGATATCGCTCCACTAGCAGGCGTAGGTAGATAAAGTGAAGGATTTTTATTGTCTTAAAAAGAGTGTATTGTGGAAATTACCTTCGACCAATAGTACGTAAAAACTCATTCTCGCTAATCTCGAGTTGTTTTAGAATGTCGGATAGCAAGTAGAGGCTGATAGTTTTAGCAGGATGAATGGGAATCGGGGCACGGCGGCAGTCCCTGTGATGAAATATTGCGTGGCCACCCTTTTGTCGTACCTTCTCGAATCCCAATGCCTGAAGTCCACTGATAACCTCTCGGGCTTTGAGCGAAGGTAGTTTTGTCATACCGCAACAGTAACCTGGCTCGTGCCAACCTCCTGGGGGATTTCCTCGCCGCGCTCTTTACGGTATTCGAGACAAAGCTGGATCGCTTCCTTAATATTAGCCAGGCATTCACCATTGGTCTGGCCCTGGGCATAGGCTTCAGGAATCAGAGGGCAGCTAGCTATATAGAATCCGTCAGGTGCCTTTCTCATGATGACAGTGTATTCCATCCCTCACCTCCACAAGCATAATTATAACACGATTGCAGGAAAGCCGCCTGAAACCGATGGGGAAATTAGGAGTTTTATCGACATTTGTCAAGAGAGTGCTTTGCATGTGCTAGAAAGTCGGAGGATTTTTCAGTATTGCCAAAAGCGCTTAGATTCAAACAGGCTCTCTTACCCCTCAAACCCTAGCCAGTACTTGCCGCCTGGGGGGAGGACTTCGAGGGGCTCGCCGGAGAGTTTTAGCTCCAGCGTGCGGGTGAGCTCCGCAACCGGCACCCTTATCTGCTTCATGCTGTCGCGCTCACGGATGGTCACCGCGTTGTCCTCAAGCGACTGAAAGTCGACGGTAACCGAATACGGGGTGCCGATCTCGTCCTGCCGGCGGTAGCGACGCCCAATACTCTGGGCATCATCGTATTGTGTGGCAAAGCACTTTCGTACGATGGCATAGACATCCCTGGCCATAGGGACGAGGGTCTCGTTGCGGCTCAGCGGGAGTACGGCGACCTTTACCGGTGCGAGGTCGGGGTGAAGACGCAGGAGCACCCTTATCTCGTTTTTATCCGGCTCCTCATCGTAGGCATCGACCAGGAAGGCCAGCGCGGCGCGGTCTACCCCTGCAGAGGGCTCGATGACATAGGGCACGAAGCGCTCCCCGCTATCGGCATCGAAATAGCTGAGGTCCTTGCCGCTGTGCTTGGCATGCTGCGCCAGGTCGAAGTCGCCGCGGTTGGCGATACCCTCAAGCTCCGACCAGCCCATGGGGAACAAGTACTGGATGTCATAGCAGGCGCGGGCATAGTGGGCCAGCTCATCCTCGCCGTGCTGTTGGAGGCGGAGGTTCTCCTTGTTTATCCCCAGCTTGATATACCAGTTCTGCCGCTCCTCGAGCCAGTAGTTGAACCACTCCTCAGCGGTGTCCGGCTTGACGAAGAACTCGATCTCCATCATCTCGAACTCGCGGCAGCGGAAGATGAAGTTGCCGGTGGTGATCTCGTTGCGGAACGCCTTACCGATCTGGGCGATGCCAAAGGGAAGCTTTTTGCGCGCGGTATCCACCACATTGGCGAAGTTGACGAAGATACCCTGGGCGGTCTCGGGGCGCAGGTAGATCGTCGCCGCCTCTTCCTCCACCGGCCCGAAGAAGGTCTTGAACATAAGGTTGAACATGCGGGGCTCGGTAAGCTCGCCGCCGCAGTTGGGGCAGCGGCCGTCCTTGGTATCGTCGGCACGCCACCGCTGGTGGCACGCCTTGCATTCCATAAGCGGGTCAGAGAAACCCTGCTCGTGGCCGCTGGCGATCCACACGGCGCGGTGCATTAGCACGCTCGAATCCAGCCCCACCATATCGTCCCTCTCGCGCACCATACCTCGCCACCACGCCTCCTTGATATTTCTTTTCAGCTCCACCCCCAGCGGCCCGTAGTCCCAGCAAGCGGAGAGCCCACCGTATATCTCACTCGACTGGAAGATAAATCCCCGCCGCTTACACAGGGAGACTAACTTATCCATATCTACTTTCAATCATTTCCCCCAAGCTCTTTATTCAAAAAACTTAACAGTTTTGCTGCCAAATGTCAAAGGCTTGACAGGTAAGCACGAATAGTAAAGAATATAGCAATGCTATTAAAAGTGCTGGAACTGGGCCCATTCCTCGCCAACTGCTATATCGTCGGCTCGGAGAAGACCAAGGAGGGGTTGATCCTTGACCCAGTCGCCGAGGCGGAGACTATAATGGAAAATGTGCGCCAGCTCGGCCTCACTATAAAGCTTATTATCGCCACCCACTCCCACCCCGACCACATTATGGCGCTAAGCGAGATCAAGGAGGAGACCGGGGCACCCTTTGCCATGCATGAGGCTGAGTCCGCCGGGATGATAGCATCAGGGATGGCCCGCGTCATGGGACTCTTCATGAGCGGCTCCGCGGAGCCGCTCCCCAAGCCGGATACGCCGCTCAATGATGGCGATACTATCGGGGTCGGCGACCTCAGCTTCACCGTACTCCACACGCCGGGGCACAGCCCCGGAGGCATATCCCTCTATGGACACGGAGTGGTCTTCGTGGGGGATACCCTTTTTAATCTCAGCATTGGCCGCACCGACTTCCCCGGTTGCAGCCACCAGCAGCTAATCGATAGCATCAACAGCAAGCTTATGACCCTCCCCGATGAGACCGTGGTTTACCCCGGGCATGGCCCTCAAACTACTATTCGCGCCGAACGGCAGTATAACCCCTTCCTGGTCGGCTAGTCCAAGATTCCGGTTATGTCCTTCAGCACAGGCGCCAGCACCAGCGCCACAATGGACATCAGCTTTATCATGATGTTGAGGGAGGGCCCTGACGTATCTTTAAAGGGGTCGCCCACAGTATCGCCGACCACTGCCGCCTTATGCGCGTCCGATCCCTTCCCACCATATTGGCCCGTCTCTATCCACTTCTTCGCGTTATCCCATGAGCCACCGGAATTGGCCATCATTACGGCAATGAGGAAACCGGTGGCCACGGCACCCATGAGAAAGCCAGCAAGGGCCTCAGGCCCCAGCACGAAGCCAACGACGATAGGTATGGCTACCGTGAGCAACCCAGGGGCGATCATTTCCTTGAGCGCTGCCTTGGTGCAGATATCGACGCACTTCCCGTACTCCGGCCTCTCCTCACCGGTCATGATACCCTTTATCTCACGGAACTGGCGTCGAACCTCATTGATTATGGCGAAGGAGGTCCGGCCCACCGCATTAAGTGTCAGCGCGCAGAACAGGGCCGGCATGAGGACGCCGAGGAATATTCCGGCGATCACCGCCGGTTTCAGCAGGTCGACCACGCTCACGTTTACAGCTATGGTGTAAGAAAGCATGAGAGCTAAGGCGGTGAGTGCAGCGGCCCCGATGGCGAATCCCTTACCCGTTGCCGCCGTGGTGTTACCCAGCGAGTCGAGGGCATCGGTGCGGTCCCGGACTTCCTGGGGCAGATCCGACATCTCCACGATCCCCCCGGCGTTGTCCGCTACTGGACCGTATGCATCAGTGGCCAGGGTTACCCCCAGCGTGGCTAGCATACCGATGCCGGCGATGGCGATGCCATACATGTCGGCAAAGTAGTAGGCAACAACAATAGCTATGGCTATTATGATAATAGGAGGCAAGGTACTCATCAGACCGTTAGCGAATCCACTGGTTATGTTGGTACCCGCGCCCGTCTGGGACGCCTTTGCGATGCGCTGCGTCGGCCCGAAGCTGTAGGAGGTGAAATAGTTGGTGCTCTCTCCTATCAACACACCTGCGATCAGACCAGTCAGGATAGCCCCGAATATTCCCCATGATGCATCGAGGAAATAGACGGCCAAAGCTGCGAAGGCTGCGGTCAGGATGGATGCGCCAAAGGTGCCGCGCCTTAAGGCGTTGAGCAGTGCCTTCATCTCCGGCTTTTTGCCAACCTTGACCAGAAACACCCCGATGAGGGAAGCTATAATGCCACCTGTGGCTACCATCATTGGTAGCTGCCACGCTGTCTGCTCACTGGCCACCAGTCCAGCAGCCACTGCAATAGTGGCCAGGGTTATAGTTGCTATAATAGAGTCCACGTAGGACTCGAACAGGTCTGCGCCCATGCCAGCCACATCCCCGACGTTGTCGCCCACAAAGTCGGCAATCACCGCCGCGTTTCGCGGGTCGTCCTCGGGGATACCCTGCTCCACCTTCCCCACCAGGTCAGCACCGGTATCCGCCGCCTTGGTATAAATGCCGCCACCAGCCCTGGCGAAGATGGCCACCAGCGAGGCGCCGAAGCCGAAGCCAGGGATAATCTTGAGGAAGTCAACGTGTCCATTGAAAGCAAAGTAGAGGATGCTTAAGCCCAGGATACCGATGCCAACGACAGATATTCCCATCACCGCACCGCTGCGGAAGGACACCCGTAGCCCCTGGTTGAGGCTCTCAGCGGCAGCGGCGGCCGTTCTGGAATTGGCCCTGATGGCTATATTCATGCCGATAAAGCCGGCAAGCGCGGAACTGACTGCACCAAAAACGAAGGCGAGGGTGACCCACCAGCCGAGATTGGGGATGAAACCCAGCGCGATGGCGAGCACTAACACAAATATGGCCAGTATCTGATATTCACGCCTCAGGAAGGCCATCGCTCCCTCTTTAATAGCCGCCGAGATCTCTCTCATCCGCTCGGAGCCTTCATCCTGCCGTAGCACGTAGGCAGCAAAAGATGCGGCAGCAATGAGTCCAAGGACTCCTGCTATTACCGCATAGAATATTGGATCCATATTCACCTCCTATTTCACTGTTTAAGTTTTTCCTCGAACTTTTTTAACTTGCCTTCCAGCTCCCACTGCCGGGCGGCGACGGTCAGGTCGCCCCTGGTCCTCTCTAGGATGCCCCGCGTGGCGTCGGTTGTCCTCCTCAGCCCGCCGGTCATGGCATCGGGGAAGTCCATGGTTACCAGCACACCGTAGATGTCATCCATGGCCTCCAACAGCTCCTCGCAGCGGGCGGTATCCCCTTTCCTTATCAGGTCGAGGATTTGACGCCGCAACTCTCCCACCGCCTCGGCAAGACCGTTCAGGTAGGCGGCATAGCCCACTCCAAGCTCTTCGGGCTCGGGCACGGTGCTCTCCGTGATCAGGCTGAGGGTAGCGCACCCCTCCACATATTCCTTCTGCGCACTGTATACGAAGCCTGAATTGAGCAGGTCCTGATGCTCCTCGAGCTCCTCGTTCATTCGGTTAAGTATCTCCCGTACGGAGGACAGCCGCTCCCCGGCTTCACTGTACTCGCCGCGGTGCACCGAGCGGATGGCCTCCGAGCAGTAACGCACAGCGTCTCGGGATGACCGCAGCGCCTTTTCCCGGGCGGCATCCTTGGCCGACAGGGCAGCGCGGGCCTTCCCTGCGATGGCTTCCACCTTAGCCGTTATCTTACCCATCTAATTAACCTCCATTATCTCCCTCAGCCTGCGGGCGGCCCCCTCGACATCCTCGGCTCCCAGTATTGCGCCTATAACTGCGATGGCATCCGCCCCGGCCCCCACCACCTCAGGAGCATTTTCCACATCGATGCCACCGATGGCAACTATAGGTAGCGACACAGCCCCCCTGATCTGACAAAGCCTCTCCAGCCCTACTACGATAGCACCCGCTTTGGAAGGGGTGGGGTAGATCGCTCCCACGGCAATATAGTCAGCACCATCGGACTCGGCCTTAAGCGCCTCTTCTAGCGTGGTGGTGGAGCAACCCAAAATTTTATCTATGGGCAACAAGTGGCGCGATATGGATATGGGGAGATCTCCCTGCCCCAAGTGAAGACCATCGGCTCCGCATGCGAGGGTAATATCCAGGTAATCATTCAATATGAAGGGCACGTCGTACTCAGCGCAGACCTGCTTCAGCTTCTGCGCTTCGGCGAGCACCTCCGCCCTACTCCGCTTCTTATCCCGCAGTTGTATCGCCTTCGCCCCACCTCGTATCGCCTGGCGGCAAACTTCCACTTCGTCCCTTTCCCCCAAAACCTCCGGGTCGATGATTACATACAGGCCCGCGATCCGTTTTTCGTAGCGCAGAATCTTTCCCGTCAGTGCTCTCTCCAGTTCGTAGAGGGCAAAGCGCGCCTTTTTAAACCTTTCCGGGTCGAGGTCCAGGTTGGTATAGCTCTGCGGGAGTTTGTAAAATTCCTCCAGGACCCTTAGCGACTCGGCAACCCTCCTGGCATTGGCAGTCACGATGGCAGGGATGTCAGCTCGGCGCATCTCCTCCTCAGCGAAGGCGGCCACATCCTCCGCCGAATCGCGCGCGGAGAGAAGCTCTTTCTGTCGCGAGGAGTGCATACCTAAAAGCTCGTGGCGCAGGGATTTCAGCGCGGCGCTTAGTGCGGCGTCGTCGAGAAGGAAGCGGGCGACATCCTCGAGGAGTCGCAGCCCCTCGCTGATGCGGTTCAGGTTCACATCGATGAGGCGTAGCATCTATCATAAGTCCTTGATTGGCTCCGGCATCTCGCCCTCCCTCGCCGCATCGATCATATGGCGAACCTCGGAGAAGGTGTCTGAATGCTCCTCGCTGCGCATATCCATCCCCAACTGCTTGAGTCTATGCTCCGTCCAGCGTCCGATATTGCGCGGGTCCTTATAGTAGTCCGCCCCCCCCGCGGCCTGGGGAGGACCTGCCTCCTCCAGCCAGCCCCGTGCCGATTTGTGCTGGGCAAACCTGGAGATCAGGCGAGCCATATCTCGGTTTCCACAGTGCGGACACTGAGGTGATAGCGAGCTGGCGATGCTCCTCACAAAAAGGCTTACCCTTCGTTGACAACCGTTGCAGCGAAACTCATAGATGGGCATAACCTCTCACCTCATTCCACCTCTTCCTCAGGCGGGTTACCCTCAGGCATGTTAACACCGGGTATCTGAGGCCACTCCCCGTGCTCCATCTTCTCCAGGTACTCATCGTATTCCGGGGCGACCGTGTCATCTTCCATCCCCCGGCTCATCCGCTTATTCCAATCCGCCAGCGCCCTGGGATCGTTACGCATCAACCCATCCGTCAGCTGGCGGTCGGTTAAGATATCCTCATAGACATCCTTATATGTCCCGCGGACAGCAAAGGTGGAAAAAAGGCGCGATAGATCTTCGCCGCCGCACCGGGGGCACTTTGGCGTTGACGAGGTGTCTCGCAAATAGACGCTCACCTTACGCTGGCACTTATTGCATCGATATTCGTATACTGGCATCTTCTCTCACTCCTGCGATGATAATTCTAGCACATCGTGGAGAATCGGTAAATGCATGGTATCTGTTCCCTTTCTGTGGACTCTTCGTTGTCGTCATTCCATGCAGTGGCTAAAAATCCCAGCTACGGGGTTTGCCTTGAGCTGGACCCTTTGGTCAATCTGCCGCTCAGTGCATTGGAAAGCGAAAGATTAATGGTAACAGATAGACTCTAATGGTGATACCCAGCTATCCCCTCAGTGGCTCAGGCGAGTCCGGGGCCTACGGCATTCTCGATAAGCTCCAATCGGGAAATCTGCCCCTTTGGCCCCAGCTCCAGGGCCACCACATCGATGCGCCAAGAGGACGGCAGGTCTTCTCTATCCTCCATGTAGGCCTGGGTCAGGGTGATCAGCCGCTCCTTCTTTTGAGCGGTTACCGATTCCTCGGGGGTACCAAAGGAGAGGCTCCTTCTTGTGCGCACCTCGATAAAAACAAGGAAATCGTCCTTTTCGGCGATAATGTCAATCTCGCCCTCCCGCGAGCGAAAGTTGCGCTCACGAATCACATACCCCAGCCCGGTTAAATACTCCGCGGCTATCTTCTCACCAAGAGCTCCGATCTCCCTAGAATCCATCGTACCCCAGTATAGTAGCCATGTTCATTTCAGGCAAGTTTATTGTATACTTAAGGCGATAATCTGGCATGGACGAGAGCCAACAGCGAGAAGTAGCCGAAGCATTTGACGCCACGCCTGAGCTATTGCCTTTCATCCCCGAGCTCCTGTCCGACCTATGGGCACTGGGCTGCTCGCTGGAGGTAATAGTGGAGCTGCTTCGTCCGCTTGGCCTTCCGGCGGAGACCACGCGGGTGCTGGACCTTGGCTGCGGAAAGGGCGCAGTGGCACTCACCCTGGCTCGGGAGTTCGGCTTTCAAGCCCTGGGGGTCGATTTCTTCGAGCCTTTTATAGAGGAAGCCAGGAGGCATGCAGAAGAGATGGGTCTTGCCAGCCGGTGTGGATTCGTATGCGAAGATATACGCGATACGCTACTTAAAGCCAATGATTTTGATGTGGTCATCTATGCTTCTGTCGGCGTGCTGGGGAGGTTAGATGAATGCGTGGCGAAGCTGAGGCAGTGCATACATCCTGGTGGCTATATGCTCATCGACGCTGTTTTCCTCGCTGATCCCGAGAAGGTCGAAAGCCTGTGGCACGAACATTGTGCCACCCACCAGGAGTCACTGCGCCGGCTAACAGCGCATGGTGATGCTCTGCTGCACGAAGTAATCATACCAACGGAAGATGTGAAGGCGCTTAACCGGAAGTATACGGAGCTCATCCGCAGGAGGGCGGAGAAGCTGGCGGAATTACACCCGGAGGCCGCCGACTCCTTTTTGTGGTATGTGGAGAAGCAGGAGCGCGAGAGCGAGATAATGGAGACGACGATGATCAGTGCGGTGTGGCTCCTCCAGCGTCCTTGATCGGGTTGGAAAAAAATAAATCCAAATGAAAGCGGCAAGCGAATGCTATCAATGTCTATGTCGTCTGGTCCGCCAGGCGGCGGGGCTGGCCACTAATGACGATGAACTGAAATCGAAGGCGATAGGGGAAGGGCTCAGGATTGTCGATGAGAATTTTTCCGCCGATGTGGTAACCATCGCCATTGCCACAAAGATTCACCAGGCAGTAAAGGAGATAACCGCCAACCCCGATCCCTATCGCACGGTTAAGGACGAAGAGATAAGGATCTCCAGGGAGCTCATCAGTGAGGTAAGCCCGGCATACACCCAGGATTTCAAGGGTTATCTGGCGCTATCCACTCTGGGTAATGTCATCGATTTTTTCAGGGACTTCGATACCATCAGAGGGGATATGAAGAACCAGGTGGAATTTATCCTTGACGATCGCGCCAGGTTCGAAATGATGCTAAGTAAATCGACAAACGTTCTCTTTCTCGCCGATAATGCCGGGGAGGTATTCTTCGATTTGCCCGTTGTAAAATGGATGACAAGGTTTACCCCAGTTACCTATGTAGTTAAGGGATCACCAGTGCAAGATGATACCACCCGTGAGGACTTGAGGATAGCCGGCCTTGAGCGTGAGCTGGATCGCGTGATCACCACCGGATGCGCCACGCCGGGGGTGCTGCTTCACCTGGCTTCAGATGAGTTTAAGCGGGAGTTTGCGGCGGCCGATCTGATACTGGCTAAAGGTATGGGATACTACGAGGCGCTATCGGAGTTTCCTGGCGATGGAAGGATCCTCTACTCTCTCATGGCCAAATGCCAGCCGGTCGCCGATTCCCTGGGGGTACCGCTAAAAAGCTACGTGGCAATGTTGCGTTGAGCTAGGTTGATGCGAGAGGACTTTATCTTTTACCCCGATAGCTACTTCATCGGCGACCCTGCCGGCTGGGGACTGCCTTTCGAAGATGTCTATTTCCCCAGTGCCGACGGGGTGATGCTTCATGGCTGGTTCGTTCCGGGGCAGAGGAGGATAACATTACTGTGGTGCCACGGCAATGCCGGTAATATAAGCCACCGATTGGACAACCTTAAGCTGCTTCATGACAGGCTAGACTTAACTATATTCATTTTCGACTACAGTGGATATGGCCGGAGCCAAGGGAAGCCCTCTGAGGAGGGCACCTACCGCGATGCCGAGGCCGCCTTGGCTTACCTCCGTACTCGCCAGGACATCGACCAGGACGCCATAGTATTCTTCGGCCGCTCTCTGGGCGGGGCGATTGCGGTGGACCTGGCGAGCAAACAAAAATGCCTCGGGCTTATCCTGGAATCGACCTTCGCCTCCATGGTGGGATGGATAAGCCGATCTTTTCCTAACATCACACCCGACATGCTCCCCATCAAGTATGACTCCCTCTCTAAAATAAAGCGGGTCACTGCCCCGCTGCTCATACTGCATGGCGACTATGACGAGGTGGTCCCTTTTCAATCGGGAATGGAATTATACGAAGCAGCTAATGAACCTAAGGAATTCTATACCATTGAGCAGGCAGGCCACAACGATACCTACATTGTGGGTGGAGAGGGATACATGGCCGCCCTTCAGGGGTTTATCGCCCTTCTAGAGAGAACCTGACCGGGGCGAAGCGCTTCCTATGAATGGGGCACGCCCCTAATTGCCTGAGGCTTAGGAGGTGCTCCCTGGTAGCATAGCCCTTGTTCCTGGCAAATCCATAGCCAGGATATGTCTCATCGAGTTCCACCATGATGCCATCCCTAGTCACCTTAGCGATAATGGAGGCACAGGCGATGGAGAGGCAGTGGCTATCCCCCTTAGTGATGCTTCTCTGAGAAATGGTGATCTCGGGCAAGGTAACGAAGTCGATAAGGAGAAAGTCGGGGGCTCGGGCAAGCTGCTCCACAGCGGAGCGCATCGCTATCTTCGTTGCCCTTACGATACCCTGGTTATCGATTACCTCGGGGCCGGTAAAGCCAACGCCGATAGCTACGGCTGCCGCTTCAATCAGGGGGAATAGGGACGCCCGCCGTTTCGGGGTGAGCTCCTTGCTATCGCGCACTAAAGGTAGCCAGGGAGCAACAAGGTCTAGAGGCAGGATCACGGCGGCAGCCACCACCGGCCCCGCCAGCGGGCCACGCCCTACCTCATCGATACCCGCAATGAAGCGGTAGCCCTGCTCCGCAAGCCTTTCTTCTTCTATAAAGCTCGGACGCTGTACTATCTCAGTTGGCATTTTCAATCGCTCCCGCTTTACCTCGACGCCCGCATTTTTCATCAACTTGTTGGCTCTCCAAAGCCAGTAGGGAACTCCGCCTAGGCCATGCCGGCACTGCAAACATCGATGCTGCCCACTAAACCCGGCAGCTTATGATACGGGATGGTTACAAACAGCTCCTCAGGCTTGAAGCTTTGGTATTTGCGAGAGGTATAATCCAGGAGACTGATATTAAGCTCCCCCGATACCAGGGGGTAGGCAATAACCATGTGGCATGTCGAGCCTACTATCTCCGTCTTGGGAGGGATGCCGTCAGGGTAAGTAGCCAGGGTGACCAGGCGACACGCTTGCTCTGGATTACATAAAAATACCACCAAATCTGGCGCTATTTCGGCCTTCTCCAGGGGGGAGAGAACCACATATTCTGCCAGTCCCAGAGGTGGAGACGTGGTCAAGCTCATAGCCCGATGGAAGGTGGCTATGGAGCAGAAAAGTTTCTCTCCCTCTACAAGGAATTTCTTCAGAAGTTTATCCCCCTCCCCAGAAGGTCTGGGGCCGAGGCCGAGATGCCACACCCCGCCGGGACAAGCGCAGCTTTCCTTGCTCAGGTTGATGATGGCGCCACCCCTCGCGTCGAGTAGGGCCTGGCACACCAAGTATTTCCCCGGTTTTCCTTCAGAGGATGGCACCATAGAATAGCTAACTGCGATGGGGCTTCCCTCAAGCCCTAGTACTTCTCTCAGCCTTTTGGAATATTCCTGCCAAACCATGCCATAGCCCTCCTTGTTAAAAAGTCAAGCAAGACTATCTTAGCAGCGCAGTAGCATGGCGTCAAAGCCTGGCATGCCAGTATACAGCGGGGACTGGTGTCGCCTTACCATTGCGTGAACATGATATAATATGTTTGGGAGGAGGGATCAACACCTGGAAACAGAGCAATTAGCCAGGAAGGCAGCAGAGGCAGCCTCGGAGAAGCAGGCCTCGGATATTGTGATGCTCGATATGAGGGGAGTATGCACTTTTACCGATTATTTTATCATCTGCAGTGGCGACACCGGCCGCCAGATCGAAGCCATATGCGAGGAGATCGATCAAGTGATGGGGAGGGAGGGGATAGTGCCACGTCATCGCGAGGGCACTATTGACTCGGGATGGATGCTGACTGATTTCGGCGATGTCGTCATTCATATCTTTACCGCAACAGAGCGAGAGTATTACAAGCTGGATAAGCTGTGGAGCAAAGCCACCCCCTTAATCAGGATTCAGTAACTTTGAACTTTTCAACCCACATTAAGTTGATAGGGTGACTAATGCTCAATAGATCTGAACCGAACTAAGTCCCCCTTTCAGTAGCTTAAAATCTCCGATTTGGAGAAAAAGAGGTCAATCTCCTTCTCCGCGGTCTCTTCCGAGTCCGAGCCATGAATGAGGTTGCGCCCTATATCCTGTGCCAGGTCCCCCCGGATGGTCCCCGGTGCAGAGCGTGCCGGGTCGGTCTCACCCATAGCATTTCTAACCACTGCTACCGCATCTTCGCCCTCGAAGATGGCAGCGATAATCGGGCGTGAGGTGATAAATTCGACAAGCCCTTCGAAGAATGGTTTGCCCTCATGGACAGCGTAGTGGCGCTTCGCCAGCGCCCCATCCACCCAGATCATCTTCACCGCCACGATCTTGAGCCCCTGCCCCTCAAGGCGGGAGATAATCTCCCCCACAAGCCCCCTCTCCAGGGCATCCGGTTTCAATAGTACGAGTGTCCGCTTCATAACTACTCCTTACGAAAGTTCTTGTGACGGTCTTTACAGGTTCTAGAGTACACTCCTCGCCCGGTACCGCTCACCCGCTTTTCTTAATCCTTCAATATGACAGAGAATGGCCTCTTTAGTATTAGCTGAAGTCTCCTCTTTAGTGCGGCCCTCGGTAATGCAACAAGTGAATGATAGCATAGGGATAATGTAACCCCTTCACCTTCCCCAGGATGCGAATTCAACATCTGTGGCCACTATTCCGTTCTCAGTCCTCTTTTCACAATCCCCTTGAAAACTCTGGCCGAAGCGAAGATGGATCCCTTTTAGTTAAAACATATCCTAACTCTTCTATCATACCTTCTTTGTCTTGAGGCAATCTCCCCCGAATAGCTTGATAATTTGAGGCATGCATCGAGCTAAAGAAACAATTAGTAAAGTTAGCTCGCTCTATAATAGTTTTCAACTCCTCAAGAGACTGGAACGGAGAAATCAGATGGAAATTACCCTCTTTCCATTCTTCATAAAGTGGCGTGCCAGGAACCAAGGTTAGAGTTAAGGCACCAGCATATTCTGGATCAATCTCTGAGAGTACTCTAGCCGTGTCCTCGACATGTTTTTCACTCCCCTCAATTCCTGCCAGTCCTAAAATAACAGTTATTGACATAGTGACACCTGCTTCCTTAGCTTTCCTTGCTGCCTTAATAATCTGATTAGAATTTAATCCCTTATTCACTCTTTGAAGCACTTCATCCGAGCCACTTTCTAAACCGGTATAAAGAATCCCCAATTTTAGCTCTTTTAAAGTATTTAACTCCGCCACGTCCCTCCTTAAAAGATCCTGGGGAGTAGCATAAGCAGCAATCCTTTCCAGATTAGGGAATTTTTTATTAAGGTATTCAAGAATTTCCTTTAGCTTTGGGAAAGGGTAAACTAAAGCATCAGCGTCCTGCAGGAATACTCTTTTCCCATCCCAATAATCGAGTGGCGATATCTCTACGCCTGGGATGTCTAAACCATAACTCACCAATGCAGCCAGGGCATCGATTTCCTTTCTAACCCCCTCAATATCTCTCATCTGTAACTTTGAGCCGAAATAACCGCAAAAGGCACAAGTATTATTCGAACAGCCACTGGTTAATGGAAGGAAATAACTTTTCCATTCACTCGGCGGACGAATGATTAGCGGCCTTTCAAAGCTCATCTCGGATCCTCTTGACTTTTACCTAGATAGCCTGTCCAAAATAAATTTGCGGCTTTACCCACCTGCCAGGCCTCCTTCACAATATACATCACTGCTTTGCCTTCTGCTACCGAGGTGCCATCCTCTAACACTGTCATTTTCTTCACCTTCGTTTTTAATGATTGCCAATCGGCACAGGTGGAACAGCTGCATGATGGCAATCTCCTAGTCAGTCCTAATTATACGCAATTCAGAGTGTGCCTCCGCTATAAGCGTGCCGTCTTCCAACCGTATCTCGCCATCGCACACGACAGTCCGCCCACTTACAGATTTTACCCCAGCGCAGAGGAGCAGCCGCTGACCAATCATGGCAGGTTTTCTGTAGCACACCTCCATCTTGACCGTAACAGCATACAGGCCCTGGTAACCAGCAGCATAGCCTATAACCTCATCAAGCATTGTGCATATGAGGCCGCCGTGAACGACTCCGGGCCATCCTTGATACAGCTCACCTGGGATGAATTCCGCTCTAACGCTTTCCCCCTCTTGGTGGAAGTCAAGCTTTAGCCCGATGGTGTTATCGCGGCCGCAGCCAAAACACATGGGTACGTCTTTGGTATCCCATAATGCCATATCTTTCCATATGCTCATCTCTTCCCCTTCTTCGGCTTGGTGATGGCAGGACGGCGTAGGTACAGCGGTTGAACAGTAGCAACATCGTCGCGCTCACCCCTCTCAAGCCTCTTCCAGCCCAGCTCCGCCAGAAATCCAGCGCGGCAGAATGTGTTATCCAATATTACAGCTTTCTCCCCCATCATCTCCTCGATGCGCCGGGCGATATCAGACGACCTCTCCGAAAAACGTCCGCAGAAGACAGTCTTCGAGCTAGTCTTTTCGCAGAGCTTATCCACAGTAGTGATATACTCCTCGACAAGCTGGCGCCACTCGCCGTCCTCCACCTGATACAGCGCAGTTGCGATCTCGCCGCGCCCCACATCCTGTACCGGGCATACGGGGAGACCAGTCGGGGCGTGGGGGTAGGCCTCCACCTCCAGCGTCCCGACGCTCACCATGGGTATGTCCAGTGCGAAGGCCAGTCCCTTCGCCGTGGCGAACCCGACACGCAAGCCGTTGAAGCTGCCCGGCCCTTTGGATACGATGATAGCCTGGATCTTATCTCTCCACACACCCCCCGTCTCCCCCCCAGGCTCTATCTTAGCCTGACGGAGCAGGTGAAGCAGGTTGGGGATTAGCTCTACCGTGTGATTCTGCCCTGAAGGCCAGCTCATCTCCGCCTCCACCTTACCCTCGCTGGATAGGGCTATGCTGGCAATCTCCGTAGCGGTATCTATTGCAAGCTCCATTTTTACACTTTTACTTGATCGGCTTTGCTTTGGGCACTGGCTATACCATCAACTCTGAGACCTTTTTCTTTTCGCACTTTTCGGTCTTGGTTTAAGCCAGGAAAGCATCTCGATATAGCGCTCTCCGCTGGGATTCAGAACCAGATTGCGGCTTGTATCCGAGAGGAGGCTTATCTCCACCAATAGATACTCTTGGGGAAGCACCCCCACCGCCTTCTCCGCCCACTCCACCACGCAAACACCGCTACCGTATAGATAATCGTCCATTCCGAGCTCAACGACCTCATCGATGCTGTCCAGGCGGTAAAGGTCGACATGATACAGTGTAAGTCTCCCTTGATACTGATTGATTACCACAAAGGAGGGGCTGGTGGCATAGCCCGTGATGCCCAGCCCCCAGGCGATGCCCTGGGTGAGACAGGTCTTGCCTGCCCCCAGTCCACCAACGAGCAGAAACAGATCTCCTGCCTGTGATAGCCTCCCCAGCTCCTCACCGAGACTCTGTGTCTCCTCCGGGCTCTCGCTATAAAAGTGCGTCAATGCCCCCTTTTTCAAGCTACTAATCTTCCTCATCTTCCCTTTACGAAGTGCTCCCAGCCAGCCTTCTCAACGCTCAACTCGTTCCCATGTTCATCGATAACCTTAACCATCTCTGGCTCCGCAACGGTCTCGCCGATCACCGTCACCGGGCAGGCAATCGCCCCCCTCACCCTGTCGATAACCTCGCTACGGGCAGTGAAAAGAAGCTCATAGTCCTCTCCCCCTGATAGGGCCAGCTGTATGGCATCGCCCCCGAAGGAGTTTCGAACCAAAGGGTGAACAGGGATCTGGGAGGTAAATAGCCGTGCACCCACCCCACTTGCTTTACATAACCTGCCAAGGTCACCTACCAGCCCATCGCTCAGGTCAATTGCAGCCTTAACCCCGTGGCGTGCCAGGGCCTGCCCCTCCACGACGCGGGGATGTGGTCTCAGGTGTGCCTCCCTGAGCGTGCCCACAGTCTCCTCGTCTTTCAGGTAAAGCTCGAGTACTCCCTGGAGTATTGCCAGCCCCGCCGCAGATGCACCCAGATATCCCGTTACCGCAATCAGTTCCCCGGGAACCGCTGCTGAGCGGGTGAGGACGCTCTGGTTTTTTTGAGCCTTGCCCACCACCGCCAGGCTCACCATTACCACCGGTGCACCGACCGAATCCCCACCCACGATGGACACATCGAAAAGGCGCGCCAGCTCCTCTATCCCTTCGTAGAGCTCTGCGACGCTCGCTACCTCGATATCTCCGGGCAGCCCCAGCGACACCAGGGTATACTGGGGAAGGCCACCCATAGCGGCGATATCGCTCAGGTTCACCGCAAGCGCCTTCCATCCCAGCTCCCGCCAGGTGGTGGTGCTCAGGGTAAAATGGATATCCTGGATCAGGGAGTCGCTGGTGGCAATCTGTGTGGAGACCCCGGTGCGCCAGCAGGCAGCATCGTCACCGATACCGATGAGCACCTGCTTGCCCTTTGGTTGCCCCACAATTTTGGCCAGGAGCTCAATAAGCCCAAACTCCCCCAACTCTGAGACTTTCATATCACGATTATACCCGCTCTGGCCTGACTTATCTAGCCAAGATCGATAAAAGCTGGTATATTTGAGAGGAGATGCGGTATGCGCTCCTGGCAGACATTCACGGAAACCTGGCCGCCTTTGAGGCAGTGCTCCAGGACATCACAGAAAAGGGTGGAGTGGAGGAGCTTTGGTGCCTGGGCGATGTCGTTGGTTACGGACCTGACCCTTCAGCCTGCATTGCGCTGCTCCGTAACCGTCCTCACCTCTGTGTTGCCGGAAATCATGACTGGGCTGCCATTGGCAAGGTTGATATTTCGGATTTCAACCCGGATGCCGCCCAGGCATGCCGCTGGACCGGCGAGCAGTTAAGCGCTGAGGATGTAAAATACCTGGAGAGCCTTCCCCTGACGCTAACTCATCGTGATTTCACCATTGCCCATGGAAGCCCGCGCGATCCAATCTGGGAATACGTGCTATCGGAGAAAAGCGCCAGGGATAACTTCCGCTCTTTTAAGACCAGGTACTGCCTCATCGGACATTCCCATGTCCCCCTAGTCTTTGAGCATGTCGGCGAAACCTGCCTGCTCAAGGACATGCCCGAATCGCTGAGGCTGGGAGAAAACCGCCTGATCATTAATCCCGGCAGCGTCGGTCAGCCACGCGATGGAGACCCGCGCGCGGCATATGCTATCTATGACGAAGGGGACAAGGTAATCTATTATTATCGCATCGATTACGACATCGCGGATACTCAAGAGAGGATGGTGCAAAAGGAGCTACCAACCTTCCTGGTGACGCGGCTCAGCCATGGCTGGTAACTACTTGCCCCGTTTATCGTAGTCGGTGCACCAGGTTGCATTGGGACGCTCGGGGCGGTGGCAGGTGCTTCGCCAGTCCCACTTGCAGCTATCGCAGAGGAAGATATTCTTCCCCTGTGCTTTCTTAAACCTGAGCTTGATTCGATGCCAGAGGCTGGGACCCATATTAAACTCCACAGTAGCCTAAATTAATATACTACGGCAGGAAAATCTTAGCAAGAGGAGGTGATAGGAATGCCCATTGTTCGGGTGGAGATGTGGCAAGGCAGGACCAAATCTCAGAAGGCGGAGCTTGCCAGGGTGATAACCGAGGCGATTGTTACCATCGCGCACACCACCCCGGAGGCAACTACCGTGATATTCGAGGATGTGGCAAGGGAGAACTGGGCTATCGGTGGGGTTCTCTCTTCCCAGTCTTGACTTTGCAATATGGAGATGCTATGGTGTTTTCTGCCACTGGGCCGCTAGCTCAATGGAAGAGCAACTGACTCTTAATCAGTAGGTTCAGGGTTCGAGTCCCTGGCGGCTCACATCTTGTTTTTCTTTTTCGCTTAACACTCCGCTTAACTCCTGGCATCTTCTATCGCTTTCTTCATCAATTGTCCGGGATTATTTATTCAAGCATCTTCATATTCAGATCGGGTAGACGCCCTCCTCTTTTTCCTTCCAGTTTTAACTGCGCTAGTTACACTAGCAGTCACAGGATGGCCTGAAAAAGAGATCACTCTTACACCTACACCTACTACAAAGCCTACGGCTACCACTGCACCTACGCTAAAACCTACTCCTACGCCTACGCTGACACCTATCCACCCTTCAACTATTACGCTCCTTTCACCAGTAAACCTTGCCACCGATACAGGCACAATCTTCTATGACGTGGCGACCGTTCACCTGGTATGGACTGATATGGGTTCTTATACCTATGAGTGGAGTGTGGCTACCAATAGCGGGTTCGCCTCGCTCATCAGCGGATTCACTACCAAAAGCTATGGAGGGAGCCCATTTTAAATCACTTAGGTAACCGGACGACCAATGGGTATACCGAGGGATGTAACACCAAGATAAAGATGCTGAAGCGCAACTCATATGGCATAAGGAATGTGGAGGTCTACTGGAGAAAAATGCTGCTGGGGCTTGTACCATCTCGTAGCTGTTTCCACGTAAATATAACAAAGAGCCGCCCCTTACTTGACAGAATCGAAGAAACGGTGTAGCATAGTCCAATTATGAATTTCCAGGCGTTGACAATTTGGTAGTGGTGAAGTGTCGGAACTGGTAGATAGGCATGACGTAGGATCACGTGCCTTCGGGAGTAGGGGTCCGAATCTCCTCTTCCCCAGGAAAGGAGGTCCTATGGCATAATTGACCCAGGCCAATGGCCTGACTAAGATCCTACCAAGAAAAGCATGGCTTTCTTGGAGTTTACTGAGGAGGATAAAACATGGCTGAAAAGATGGAGGATATCAAAAGCCAGTTGGGTAGCTTGGGGGGACGTTATTGGATCTTTGCCCTGATAGGGGCTCTTATTATTGTGGCGACCACCTACAAGCCCTTCTTTCTGGCCTATTGCACGACAGCCCTTGTGGTGTTGTTCTGCGCCATCGTGTGGTGCCTGTGGCGCAATGCCCCCAAGATCGCTAGGTACGGTATAGCTCTTATCACGCTGGCTGCCTTCGTGTTCTTGCTGTATAACTCGCTGGCAGTGCTATATGGGTGGTCGTCATACATACACCATCCTGCCGAGGCCGATGCGGTAACGTATGGTTATCAGCTCTTTTGGGACCTGTTTGCTAATGACTTAGCGAACATCACAACCGTAGCGAACATTACAGCGGGACTGGGCGGATTAACCGAGTCCACGATTACATCCGCAATCGCCTACGCCATGGGTGGAATCGGATCGCTGCTCTTCCTTGTCAGCGGCCTCATGGGGATAATGGCCGCCCGCCGAGCCTAGTAGAGCATACTTATAAGATATTGACCGAAAAGAGCCTTCCAGCCGTGTGCTGGAAGGCTTCTTATTGGCCCTTGATCCACTTTGAAATAAAAACTTGAGAAGGGCCTCGAACTGTGCTAGGATTCCATTGTGCGGTTCGAGGATCCCGCAGAGCCTTATCAACATAGTGGTAGATACGGAGGAAACGCACATCAGCCGCTCCCCTCAGTTAGCCGAGGAGATAGGGTCGCGTTAATATAGGCCGGGCTGATTTAGCTTCGACAGTTGATACGGGGAAGTGTCGGAACTGGTAGACGAGCATGACTTAGGATCATGTGCCTTCGGGCGTAGGAGTTCGAATCTCCTCTTCCCCACGAAAGGTGACATTATATGAAAAAATATTTCAGGTCAGTGACCTGGCTCCGGCAGTTACCTCGAGAGAAACTGAAAGGGAGGGAAAAGGATGTTAGAATCGATGGTCGGTCCAGATACGATAAAAAAGATAGTGGTAAATATAATGGGGTTGGTCTTTGTCATCCTGGCGTTCGTCGGCATGCTCATGATAGTCTACACCTCCATTAACCCGACGTTCCATGCCCATCTCTGGCCAGCGCTCCTCAGCGTAGGGTTTGCTGTAGCCTGGCTTACGGCAAAGGGTAAGGGCGCTAAGATGGGGCTTGCCGTTATCGCCTTTCTGGTGGCGCTGTGGATTCTGTTAAACTCGATTATGGGTTGGGTAGGACCCGCCGAGGGCTCGGTACTTTCCATGTTCTTAACGCCGTCCAAGATGGCATTCTCAGCAACGGGAGCGCTTCTTATAGTTCTTGGCTCTCTTGTAGGAATTTTGGCAGCCAAGAAGTAATCAGATAGAGCAAGCGCTGCGCTTTTGTACAAAGAAGCTTTCCGGCATCTGTGCTGGAAGGCTTCTTTGTTTATCCCACCTAGACTTATGTTTGGCAGAATTTGAGGTTTTGGCAAAGCGGCCCGATTTCATAATTACGACTGTAGGGTTAGCTAAACAGAAGAGCTTGAGATTAGCCCTGCTGTATGCTAGGATGCTACCATGGAGCAGAGCCACATCAGGAACTTCTGCATCATAGCCCACATCGACCACGGCAAGTCCACGCTGGCCGACCGCCTGCTCGAGCTAACCGGCACCATCAGCAAGCGGGAGATGCGAGAGCAGTTCCTCGACCAGATGGAACTGGAGCGAGAGCGGGGTATCACCATCAAGGCTCAGGCGGTGAGGATGAGCTATATAGCCTCCGATGGCGCGGAGTACCAGCTCAACCTTATCGATACCCCAGGGCACGTCGATTTTACCCATGAGGTCTCGCGCAGCCTGGCCGCCTGCGAGGGGGCGATACTTGTGGTGGATGCCGCTCAGGGTATCCAGGCGCAAACCCTCGCCAATGTCTATATCGCCCGGGAGCATAAACTGGCGCTCATCCCTGTAATCAACAAGATCGATCTGCCCTATGCACAGCCGGAGAAGGTAGCCGGGGAGCTGGAGAGTATCATCAGCTTCCCTGGTAGCGAGGTCATCTTCGCCTCAGCCAAGGAAGGGGTCGGGATAAAAGACATCCTCGAGGCTATCATACAGAGGATCCCTCCCCCTGGAGGGGAGACGGAGGGGCCACTGCGCGCGCTCATCTTCGACTCGAAGTACGACCCCTACAAGGGGGTGATAGCCTATCTGCGGGTGGTCGATGGGGCAGTCTCTAAAGGGGAGCAACTCAGGCTGATGTCCAGGGGGAGACCCATTGAAGCCCTGGAGATCGGCGTGTTCAGGCCGGGTCTAACCCCGGTGGCGCGTCTCAGCACCGGCGAGGTGGGTTACCTGGCCACCGGGCTCAAAAGCATTGCGGAGTGCCCGGTGGGCGATACCATCACCCTTGCCCAGGGGGGTGCCGCGGAGCTGCTTCCCGAATACCGCCCCATCAAGCCCATGGTCTTTGCCGGCCTCTACCCCCTGGTGGGCGATGATTACAATGACCTTCGCGAGGGGCTAGAGAAGCTCAGTCTCAATGACGCTTCCCTTTCCTTTGAGCCGGAGACCAGCGCTGCACTTGGCTTCGGCTTTCGCTGCGGATTCCTGGGGCTGCTCCATATGGAGATCGTCAGGGAGCGGCTGCGGCGGGAGTATGGGCTCGATCTGCTAGCTACCGCCCCCAGCGTCGAATACGAGGTCACAAAAAACGACGGCACCGAGATTGCTGTATCAAACCCATCGAAGATGCCCCCAGTGGGAGAGATCGCGGAGCTAAGGGAACCCTGGATATCGGTTAGTATCATTACCCCGGTCACGTATATCGGCAGCGTGATGGAACTACTCAAGGAACGGCGAGGCGATTATCGTGGGATGGAGTATTTCGCTAAGGAGGTGTCGGAGTCTCGGGACGCTGGCGCTACTCTGCGTGTTCTGCTCCAGTACGATGTCCCCCTCGCTGAGATCATCGTCGATTTCTATGACCAGCTCAAGTCACGTACACAGGGCTACGCTTCTATGGACTACACACTCGCTGCATATCTGCCAGCGAAGCTGGTCAAGCTGGAGATACTATTAAACAACCAGCCTGTAGATGCCCTTTCACTCATCATACCACAGGAGCGGGCCTATCGTCAGGGGAGGGCACTGGTACATAAACTGCGCAAGCTGATCCCCAGGCAGAGTTTCGAGGTCGCTCTTCAGGCGGCAATCGGGCAGAAGGTCATCGTCAGGGAGAATATCAAGCCCTACCGCAAGGACGTCATCGCCAAGTGCTACGGGGGCGATATCACCAGGAAGCGCAAGCTCCTGGGGAAGCAGGCTGCGGGTAAGAAGCGCATGAAGATGGTGGGACGCGTGGAGGTGCCTCCCGAGGCCTTCGTAGAGGTGCTCAAGCTTTAGTACAAGTCTAGCTTCTTCAGATATTCCCTGAATTCGGCGCCCATTCCGGGGTGGCGTAGTCCCAGTGACACAGAGGCCTCAAGTAATCCCAATGGCTTACCAGCATCGTAATATGTACCGTCAAACGCATAGCCATAGATCGCTTGCTGCTTGAGTAAGAGCGCCAGGCCATCGGTTAGCTGAATCTCTCCCCCTCTTCCCGGCGGAGTGGCTCTTAATGCGGCGAAGATCTCGGGGGTTAGAACATATCTGCCCATTATCGCCAGGTCCGAGGGCGCTTCATCGGGCGCCGGTTTTTCCACCATGTCCAGGATACGATATACCCGCTCCGCCAATTGCTCTTGCCTAACCATACCGTATCTTCTGGCATCCTCCCTCGCCACCCGCCGGAGGGCTATCACACTCCCCCTGTAGCGCCGATACACCTCAAGCATCTGCTTAATGAGAGGAGGCTCGGTATCGAAGATGTCATCGGGCAGAGAAACGATAAACGCCTCATCGCCCACCAGCTCTCTGGTGGCGAGAATGGCATGCCCCAGCCCGAGTGGCTCCTCCTGTCTGACGAAGGATATATCGGCCAGCGCGGCAACGCGCCGCACCTCCTCCAGTAGCTCCGTTTCGCCCTTTTGCTGAAGAGCAGATTCCAGCTCCCGGTTCCGGCTGAAATAATCCTCAATGGCGCTTTTCCCCGAGGAGGTTACAATGATGATCCGCTCTATACCCGAGGCCTTAGCCTCCTCAACCACATGCTGTATAAGGGGCTTATCCGCCAGAGGGAGCATTTCCTTGGGGATGGCCTTAGTCGTCGGCAGGAACCTTGTGCCCCAACCGGCTGCCGGGATTACCGCCTTGCGGATCTCCATCACCCTCTCATTCTACACGAAGAACTCATTTACAGGCAAGGCTTCGACCTAATTCAGATAGAAGGTTGACAGCCTGCTGTTATTGCCGAGAAAATAAAACGACTTTCTTTGTCATTGCCACGAAAATAGAGCCCTGATATGGGCCGAAGCGTCGGCCGACCTGTCGGCCTCGGGATAAGATGAAACGCCCATGTCATTCCCGCGCAGGCGGGAATCCAGGCTCATCGGGCTCCGGGTTCCTGCTTCCATAGCACTGACAGACAAGGCCAGGGCAAACATGCGACATTTTCATCATCGGTGGTGCCGCCAGCAAGCGGCATGTTAGATTGCTACGAAAATGGAGTCTAGTCCGCTGGCCCTGAGCGTGTCGAGGGGCAGTTCACTTTCCGATAAGTACGTCCTGAGTTAGCCGAAGGGCTCACCCCGAGCGGCATTAGATACTTCAATTCCCACGGTTGGCGTGTTGCCAACCATCGACAGGAGTCTGCACGAAAAAGCCTTTTCACCCTCGGTTGTACCTATGTAAATAGACAGGATGGATTGCTCGGCAATCCCCACGTATCGTGACAGAACATCAATGAGATTGCCACGTCCCCCGACACGTCGGGGTCCTCGCAATGACAGTTGAACATACCCCATATCGTCATTGCGCGGCAATCCCCATGTCACACTGGGGAATTAGGGATTAGTGATAGTAATCGGGGATTGGTGATGGTTGATGGTTAATACTCCTCGCTCACAGGAATCTGGAAAGGAGGAACCTATTTATTCCCACCTGCCCTGTTATGTGTTTTTACCCCGATTATGTCGGGGGACTCCCCTTTTATCTGAACGAGATCAGTTTTGGCGGTGGCTTGACAACGGACTATGTGTAGGCTAGTATCAGAACGAGGTCGTGCTAGGCGGGGAGCTAGCGGTGCCCTGTACCCGCAATCCGCTATAGCGGGGCGGAACTCCCTCTCGAGGTCTTGAGCCCTTTGGGACTGTCTCTACTAAGTGGCGTTGAAGACTGGGTCCTGCGCGGCAGTAGGCTATGAACCCCGTCAGGTCCGGAAGGAAGCAGCGGTAAGTAGCGTCTTCTGGGTGCCGCAGGGCTGCCTGGTCAGAGCTGGCTGGCAGGGGGCAAGCCAGGGGGCAGGGTCGACAGTGGGTGCACGGCCTTTTTTTATTATATGGACAGAGGGTTGCTGCTCAACCGAACCAAGCGAGAACTGCGTCGTCTCGACCTTCAGGCAAAGAAGGGTCTGGGGCAGCATTTCCTGGTCGACGAGCAGGTGCTAAGGAGGCTGATCTCGGCAGCAGAGCTCACCACCGCTGATACCGTGGTTGAGGTGGGGCCCGGCTTGGGCATATTAACCAGGGAGCTGGCGAAGGGAGCAGGCAGGGTTATCGCCGTCGAGATCGATACCAGGATGGCTGCCGCCCTCCAGGAAAATCTCACCTCCTGGCCTAATGTTACCATTATCAATACCGATGTCCTGGAATGTGCCCCGTCATCGTTACTGGATATTGAAACCCGATATAAAGTAGTAGGCACCCTACCTTACTACATCGCAACTGCAGTGCTGCGCCACTTTCTGGAGTCCCGGATTAAGCCCCATTCTATGGTAGTTACCCTGCAAAAGGAGGTAGCTCAGGCTATAGTGGCCCCGCCGGGGAGAATGAGCTTGCTTAGCATCAGCGTGCAATTCTATGGCAAGCCCATTATCATGGACTACGTGTCGGCAAAGAGCTTCTACCCCAAGCCCAAGGTAGACTCCGCTATTATGCGCATCGACCTGTACGAGCACCCCCCGGTTGATGTGACAGATGAAGCCAAATTCTTTAGTGTCGTTCGCGGCGGTTTCAGAGCGCCACGTAAAAAACTTCGAAATTCCCTGGCGCTGGGTCTGGAGATGGCGGCGGGTGAGGCCGAAGCCCTGCTGGAGCAGGCGGGGATAAGCCCGAGTCGGCGCGCCGAGACGCTAAGCCTGGAGGATTGGGCCCAGGTTTATCGCGTGTTTTCTAAACCGGACTAATGCCCTATTAGTGTAGACTACATAGATCGTCTTGAGAGCGTCCTATATGAAGAGACGTTTTATAAGTGCGGAAAAAAGATGCTAACCGTCTCTGCCTATGCAAAGATCAACCTGACCCTCGAGGTGCTGGGCAGGCGTGCCGATGGTTACCACGAGGTTGCCACCGTACTCCAGCAGATCGACCTCAAAGATACGCTCTCTTTTGAGTCCCTGGCAGAGCATCGCGGTATAAGCCTGGATTGCAACCATCCCGACCTGGCACTCTCCCCACCCTCCCCAAAGTACGAAAAACCACCAAACCTGGTGACGGAGGCAGCTAACTTGCTTCAGGAAGTCGCTGGCTCACGGCAGGGGGCGGCAATCTCCATTAGAAAGCGCATTCCGATAGCCGCAGGGCTGGGCGGCGGTGCAAGCGATGCCGCGGCAACCTTAAGAGCGCTGAACGAGCTGTGGGGACTGGGGTTGTCGCTGGATGAAATGCTGCCATTGGCATCGAGGCTCGGCTCCGATACCGCCTTCTTCCTCTATGGAGGCACCGCCCTCGGGGAAGGACGTGGTGAGAGGATTAGCCCGCTACCCACCTTCCCCCCTTCACAGGTATTGCTATTCAGGCCACCCGTTTCTATCCCATCACGTAAAACGGAGAGCCTCTACGCCTCACTGGACCCATCCTGCTTCAGCGAGGGGCAATTCACCAGGAGTATGGTAGCTTCACTTCATCAGGTGGGTGAGCCTCCGCCCTCCTCCTTTTTCAACGCCTTCGAGAGGATCGCCTTCGCCACCTATGCAGGGCTGGAGGAATACTGGCAGCGCTTTTTCGCGCTGGGAGCCGACAATGTTCACCTCGCCGGCTCGGGCCCAACCCTCTTCACCATGGTGCAGGGTAAGGCTCAAGGGCAAAAGCTATATCGCTCCCTCAGAAGAGAGGGGCTGGAGGCTTATCTTGTTCAGACCATGGCGAAGGGTTAAAACCTCTTCCTCAAGCCTACTTCAGCGCATCTTCTGGCTAATGGAACTGAGAGGGACGAAGAGGTGGCTGCTATTAGCCGTTATTGCCATCCTGATTGCTCTGATTTGCTATGGCATCTATCACCTCTACGACTACTTTGGAGAGTTTAAGGAGTATAAGTATCTTGGCGCCTTCCTGGTGGGATTCATCTCCAGCAGCACTATTATCTTCCCAATACCGGGTATCGCTGCAATAGTGGCTATCGCTCTCGATCCTTCCCTTAACTGGGCTCTGGTGGCACTGGCAGCGGCGGTCGGCGGGGGGCTTGGGGAATCTACAGCATACCTTGCTGGCTACGGCGGCGCAGTGGTCATAGCTCCAGAACACTCAACCAGGTATAAGAGGGCGGAAAACTGGATGGGGCGCTACGGTAGTGCGACCATATTTATCTTCTCCATTACCTGGCTGCCTTTCGACGTTGTGGGAATCGCCGCCGGGGCACTGCGATTCCCCTTCTGGAAATTCCTGCTGGCCACCCTTGCAGGACGCCTGCCACGGTCGCTTCTCGAGTGCTATCTGGCCCTTAAGGGATGGGAAATATTGAGCGAGCTCGAATGGTGGAGCGGGCTCGCGTGGTGGAGCTGGGTCATCATCGGTGTTGGCGTGGCGGTTATTATCGTCGGCATCATAGTAATATGGAAGCGTAGGCAGGGATGAAGATGATTTGCATGATTGTATATACCGCTACGGAGCATATCGTGATAAAAGCGATACTATGTTGTTACCTTATCAGGGATGTTTTGGAGGCTCACCGTGTTTCGACCATGGCAAGGCGCTAACACATTGTTAGCTAGCATGGTTCGTCATATCTCCCAGCCACGGGAGATAAGCGGAAAGACTAGGTGGCTGCTGGGAGCTGTGATGTTTATCGCGGTAGCAGCCCTTTGCTATGCTATATATCGCCTCTGGCCATATATGAAAGGGTTTGAGGAGTATGGCACTATTGGCGCCTTTATCGTATCTTTTATAACCAGCACCACTGTTATTTTCCCCTTGCCCGGCTTCGCCATCATCGGGGTCATCGCTGCCAACCCCGCCCTCGACTGGGCTCTGGTGGCAGTTGCAGCGACTATTGGTGGTGGGCTGGGTGAATCTACCGCATACCTTGCTGGTTATGGAGGCGCCGCAATCATCACTCACGAGCAGTCAAAGTTGTATACAATGGCTGAGAACTGGATGAGGCGCCACGGCAGTGCGACTATATTTATCTTCGCCCTCACCCCACTTCCTTTCGACGTCGCTGGCATCGCCGCCGGAGCATTACGGTTCTCCTTCTGGAAATTCCTGCTGGCGACCATCGCGGGACGCTTGCCAAAGACGCTCATTGGGTGCTATCTGGCCTATAAGGGATGGGAGATATTGAGCGGGCGAGAATGGTGGAGCGGGCTACCATGGTGGAGCTGGGTAATCGTCGGTGTTAGTCTGGCGGTTATGACCGTGAGTATCATAATACTGTGGCGGCGACTTAAGGCATGAATCGATATTCATGGCGGTATCGCTCGATATAAGACACAGCTTTGTTAGAACCTAGGTGGTGTTGGAGATATGGCCACGATGGATGAGACACTCGTTTCCCTTGACCTGGAGACCACAGGGCTGGACCCAACAAGGGATGAGATTATTGAGATCGGGGCGGTCAAGTTTCGTGGTGACGAGGTGGTTGACACCTTCCACACCATGGTGAAGCCCTATCGCCCCTTGCCCTATGGTATACAAATACTAACCGGGATCACCCCCCGAGAGGTGGAGGCTGCCCCTCCGCTGGCGGTGGTTCTCGGCAATCTGGTCTCCTTCATCGGCGACCACCCCATTGTAGGGCAGAGCACCACCTTCGACCTAGGCTTCCTTTCCGAAAAGGGAATAAGCCTAGAAAATAGAGTATACGATACCTTCGAGCTCGCCAGAATCCTGCTGCCAACGCTCTCCGACTACCGCCTCTCCGCGATAGCCGTGGAGCTTAATGTATCTTCCCCCATTCACCACCGCGCCCTTCCCGACGCAACAACGGCCAAGGATGTATTTCTGGCGCTCCTCGATAAAGCCCAGGGCCTTGACACCTCTATCATTGCTGAGCTCGATCGGCTGAGTACTGGTATGGATTGGCCGCTGGCTCACCTCTTTCGCCGGATATCAGGGGAAAAGCTGGGAGATGTCTTTTCACCGGTTGGCGAATTGGAGCTCAATGTCCTCAGTCAGGCGCGCCAGAAAGAAGAGCGCCTAGTCCCCAATCCAGAGCGCAAACCCCTGGACCTGGAGGAGTTGACTGGAATGCTGGGAAGGGATGGTGCGGTAGCGCAGGCACTCCCTCAATTCGAGCATCGCCCTGAGCAGGTAGAGATGATGCAGGCAGTAGCGGGAACGCTTAACCGGGGTGAGCGCCTTATAGTGGAGGCGGGCACAGGAACGGGAAAGTCCATTGCTTATCTCCTGCCAGCCATCTCTTTCGCCCTTGAGAATAACGTTCCCGTAGTTATCTCGACAAACACCATAAACCTGCAGGAGCAACTGACAAAAAAGGACATACCCGACCTGGCTAGGGCGCTGGAATCAGGCTCCCTCCGATATGCGCAGCTTAAGGGGCGAAATAACTACCTATGTCTCAGGCGATGGAATCTGCTAAGAAGGAACCAAGCATTCTCCCTAGAGGAGGTCAGGTTGATATTGCGCACACTGGTTTGGCTGGCAACAACCCCCACCGGGGATCGGGCGGAGATCAACCTGAGAGCAGAGGAAATCCCTATCTGGAATCGGGTCTGCGCCCAGGCGGAGAGCTGCCTTGGAGGCCAGTGCCCCTACCAGAGGCGAGGGCACTGCTTCCTCTACCGGGCGAGGCGAAAGGCAGAGGGGGCACACCTTATCGTTGCCAATCACGCCCTGTTACTCTCCCAGATCGCCACCGGGAGCACTATTCTGCCCGAATACAGCCACCTCATCATCGATGAGGCACACCATCTTGAGGAAGAGGCTACGGAGCAATGGGGCTTTGAGGTGAGAGAGCGCGACCTAGCTAGCTATCTAAATCTCTTGAGCGGAAAAAGCGAAGCGGCGGTGGGGGCGTATAATGCCGGGCTTCTTTTCCAGTTGGGCGATTACTTTAGAGGGAGTTCCATTTCACCATCCCGCCAGAAGGAGATAGAGGAGTTAGCTCAAAGCATTCATCGTACTATAGAACACGGCCGTGAGCGAGTCATCGAGTTCTTCGAAATTATCCGGCATTTTTTGGAGGCCCATGCTGAGGGTAAGGGCAGGTATGAGCATCGGTTGCGCCTTACCAGGACGGTGCTCAGCCAGCCCGACTGGCGCAACGTAGCACTCGCCGCGGAGAACCTGAGCCTGGCACTGGGACAGATCGATTCCGCGCTAAATCGCCTTTATTCGATGCTGGAGCCTTTATCCGACACCCTGGACCACGAAAACCTGATGGTTGAGCTTTCATCCCTAATCTATCGCGGCAGCGAGCTGCGCCATCGAATTGATTCCACAATCCATCAACAGGTAGAGGGGGAGGAGAGTGAGAGCCAAAAGGGAGAAACGATCCACTGGCTCTCTTCAATAGGCGACATACTTACCCTGTGTGCGGCGCCGCTTCATGTGGGGCCAGCCCTAAAAGATGAGCTCTTCTCGCGGAAGGAATGCGTGGTGCTCACCAGCGCCACGTTAAGCACCGAGGGACACTTCGAGTACATAAAGGGGCGACTGGGTCTTGAAGATACTGGCGAGCTCCTACTGGGCTCTTCCTTCGATTACATGGGAGCAGCGCTGGTATATATCCCGGATGACATTCCGGAGCCAGGTCAGCCGGGCTATCAGCAAGCAGTGGAGCAGGTTCTAATCGACCTATGCCGTGCCACCGGCGGAAGAACTCTCGCCCTTTTCACCTCCCATGCGGCACTACGGGCAAGCTATGAGGCTATCCGTGCACCCCTCCAGGGGGAAGACATCCTCGTTCTGGGGCAGGGGCTCGATGGCTCCCCACGGCAGCTTCTCCAGTCCTTAAAAAGCAATCCCCAGTCCGTGCTACTGGGCACCGCAAGCCTCTGGGAGGGCATCGATGTGGTAGGCGAGGCGCTGAGCGTGCTGGTGATGGCGAGGCTTCCCTTCAGCGTGCCCACCGACCCGATATTTATGGCCCGCTCCGAGTTCTTCAATGATCCCTTCAACGAATATGCACTGCCCCAGGCAGTTCTAAGGTTCAAGCAGGGCTTCGGACGCCTGATCCGCAGCAGAAGCGACCGGGGGGCTATCGTGGTGCTTGACCGCAGGATTAAATCGAAGAACTACGGTACTGCTTTCCTGGACTCGGTGCCCCTCTGCACAGCGAAAAGCGGCCCGGCGCGCCAGTTACCCGGAGAGGTGGTAGCGTGGCTCAAATTATGAAGTGGAACTCGGGGATCCCTTCCTATTTCTTTATGCTATCGCCGCAAATTATAAGCTAACTCGATATGAACGAAGCAGAGTTGCTGGCGCAGCTACGCTCGCGGGAACTACTGAAGGGTAAGTGTAGCGAATGCGAATATAGGGTGGAATGCGCTGGCTGTCGTGGCCGACCCTTCGAGAGAACCGGCGATATGCTTGCCGCCGACCCGGGCTGCTGGCTCTGAACTAAACTGGCATTTACCCCATGTCGATAATCGATCCGCCGATCTCTCGGTTCTCATCTACACATGGACTGCAGATAAACCCTAGGGCCGAGGAGCGCTCATCGAAAAAGGCGTGCCCGCAGTTTTCCACCGGCGCATCGGTAGACCATGCCATATGAAACCTGCGGCCGCATATCAGGCAGCGGGAGACATTCTCCTCGCCCAGGGGTTCACCACACACGTCACATGTCTCCGCCAAATTCTGCTATCCCTCCTTCGCTACCCCCACCAGTTCCGCCCCCTCCATCCCGGTTCTCCCCCATTATTTGTCTGACCAGCGCCTCCTCCTCCTCCCTGGTGCTCACCTGCCCATCCAGCCTTGCCCATCGCAGTGTTTCCAGCATCCTTCCCAGGCGAGGTCCGGGCTTGGCCCCCAGTCTCTTTAGATCCTCCCCATCCAGGATTGCCTTGACATAACGCAATTCGTTTAGGTATCGCTCCAGATGGGAGCGAATAATTGGTGAATCGCTGGCCAGACCACAGGCAGCGATCGTCCCTGGGTGATAGCGTTTGAGCAGACGGTGGATTCTGCTGTTGGGGAGGGCGTCTTCTGCCAGGATGGGGAGCTCATCCTTCAGTCGGGGCACCTGCCGCATGTTTCGCCCCAATTCCCCCACTATCTTAAGGCGGTCGATGAGGCCCTCAATATCAGTCTCGCTGAGGTGGTAGACAAGCAACAGTAGGTAAAGGGTGGGGTCGGCCATCGCTTCCCGGCGAGCCTGGCGAAACCTCTGGGCCAGCCATCCATTGCCTCTCAGGGAAGGGTGAA
>Ga0307378_10001376_pt1 | contig 39774 bp, 36 predicted proteins | sample UN1MG_FD_202238 | JGI IMG/M metagenome (GOLD analysis project Ga0307378, IMG submission 202238) | Soil microbial communities from Risofladan, Vaasa, Finland - UN-1 | ecosystem: Environmental > Terrestrial > Soil > Coastal area > Acid sulfate soil | place: Finland: Risofladan, Vaasa | collected...
TTTTTATGTTGCTTGGCTGAAATGTTCGTTTCATAAATCAACGTGCCTTTAATAAAAAATTGATCACTTTAATAATCATAGGTTATCTAAGTTGTCAAGATAAAAGAGTCATGTAATATTTTATATTGTTAGCTAAATTTTAAAAGTGAACTGTTTAAAGATTAAAAGTGAACAACCTTAAGGTCGATATTTTTAACTCTTTGGACATCAATGAGGTTATCATCACACCAGAATCTGACCTCAGATATATCATTGCTCAAAGGATAAATACGAAGTGTTACAATTTTTCTTGGAGTAGCATTATTCACCTTCAGCTGTAGGTTGTTAATAGATATTCTTCTGTAAGGATCAATGATTCTGTTTACTCGCAGACAGAAGATGTCTTTCACAGATTGAAAAGGTGGTTTCACTCTAAACTCTCTAAATAGAGACCTCTTCTCTTCCAGTGCTCTTTGAAAACGGAAGTAAGGAACCTCCTGCGTTGTTGAATGGACCTGTTTGTAGTTGTATCTTTGGATCTCATAATTAAGAACTCTCTGAGCTTGTTTTATATCTGTAACATTATCTCTCACGCATGTTCTTATAACTCTATCCTGAAGCCAGCTATAAGGCCTTTCAATCTTACCCTTGGCCTGTGGGGATAGGGCATAGGTTACCTTTATATTACAGTCACCCATCACCTGTTTCCATTGAGGATCAGCCTCATCAGTGAGGGTATAGTGTTTCCTCCAGAGAGAGTCTCTGCCTTGCACAAACCGAAAAATGGAATGAGAGTCTACGTAATAGAGAAAGGGTGAGCCATACTTCAAGATTACCGTTTGTAAGGCAAGGATATGAGCCCAGGAGGTTTCTTTCTTTAACAGAGTTGCATAGAGGATAAAGCGGCTAAAATCATCTAAGGAGGTTATAAGGTACCATTTTTCTTTAGCGGGTGGCGAAAACAGGTGATGAGAGGAGTCGTGCTGGATTATTTCTCCGATGTAGTTGGTTAATACTTCACGGTCATGAGGATCTCTTTTAGGCTTCTTTTTCAGATAAAACTCATTCTTCTTAGCTCTATCAATAATGGTAGGTAAAGATACTTTCTGGTTATACTTTGTTTCTAAAAGATCTTTGACATAGCTGTAATTGTAATATCTCAAGGGTATTTCTATATTCTCTATCATGTCCTTTTCGATTCGCAGCTCTTTTATAATGTTATATTCAATGCTTTCTGAAATCTTTCTGGTTTTGGTGTTTCTTGTGTATTGAATAGAGAAATTGTTGGGATCTTTACGGTACTCCTTTATGAGAGCAAAAAACCTCGTTTTTCCAATGCCCAAAACCTGTTGGATATACTTTCGTTCTATTTCATTTTTCAAATAGCGTTCAATTAGTTCTTTAACCTGGCTGTCTGTAAATTCCTTATGCAACTGTACCATAATCTAAAACCTCCTTTTGGCTTTAGATTATGGATTCTCAGGTGTTCACTTTTAAACTTTAAATCTACTAAAAACGGTTCACTTTTAATTCTTAACTGACAATGTAATATTTTATATTTGATAAATCTTGTAAAATTAATTATGTATGGTAGTTTAGAAACAAAAATTACGGAAAGGAGACTCGATGCTATTAGATCCTATACTCGGTTTATTCTCCAACGATCTTGCCATTGACCTGGGCACGGCCAATACATTGGTTTATGTAAAGGGCAGGGGAATAGTCTTGAATGAGCCTTCTGTAGTAGCGATAAGAAAGGGAGACCGGGGAGGAAACAAGGTATTAGCAGTAGGAAAAGAGGCAAAAATAATGCTGGGGCGAACACCCGGAGATATTGTAGCGACCAGGCCAATGAAAGATGGGGTTATTGCCGATTTTGATATCACCGAAACCATGCTCAGGTATTTTATTAGAAGGGTTCATAATAGAAGATCTCTTGTGAGGCCCCGGATAATTATATCTATTCCATCGGGAATAACTCAGGTCGAAAAGAGGGCAGTCCGTGAGTCTGCAGAGTCTGCAGGGGCCAGAGAAGTTTTTTTAATTGAGGAACCCATGGCTGCGGCTATAGGGGCGGATTTACCTATAACTGAACCAACAAGCAATTTAATTGTTGATATAGGGGCGGGGACTACGGAAGTGGCTGTTATTTCCTTGGCAGGGACTGTCTATTCGCGTTCAATAAGGGTGGCTGGTGATAAGATGGATGAGGCTATCCTGCAGTACATCAAAAGAAAATATAATCTTTTGATTGGTCCTCAAACAGCGGAATTAATCAAAGTCACTGTTGGAAATGCGTATCCGACTGAAGAGGCGGAGTGTATAGAAGTTAAGGGCAGAGACCTTGTCACAGGCATACCAAAGATACTCACTATAGATTCAGAGGAGGTTAGAAAGGCAATATCTGAACAGGTAGATGCAATTGTTGAAACAGTAAGAATTGCTCTAGAGCAGACCCCACCTGAATTATCTGCTGATGTGGTAGATAAAGGCATAGTTTTAACTGGTGGCGGTGCACTATTAAAAAATATCGATGTCTTGCTTCGTGAGGAGACACGTCTCCCAATAACTATCACGGATGATCCACTTACCACCGTTGTTATAGGGGCAGGAAAGGTCTTGGATAATCTATCGATTTTAAGAGAGGTTACAGTCAAATAATCAAAACGGTTAGGTTTAAAATAATTGACCATTTTTTTAGAGCATAGGGCAAAATGGATTTCCTATATTTTTATTCTCTTATCCCTAATCCTGCTGTCTCTCAGTATTGGCAAGGGACGGGAATGGAATCCTGCAGAAAAGCTTGCGATTGAAATTACTGCCCCCTTTCAAAAAATTTTTATCGGAACAATATCCACAGCAAGGGATATATGGAAGAATTATTTTTTCTTAGTCGAGACACGTCAAGAGAACTTGCGTCTCAACAAAAAGATAGACCTCCTCGAGATAGAAAACAGCAGATATCAAGAACTATTTTTGACTAACCAGCGCCTGCAACAACTCCTTAAATTTCAAGAAAACACCAAAGAGACCTTTTTGCCAGCGAGGGTGATTGGATGGGATTCAAGCGTATTGTTTAAATCCATAATTATTGGGAGAGGGGAAAACGATGGTCTTAAGATAAACATGCCGGTGGTTAATTCAAAAGGAGTTGTGGGAAGGACAGTTTCTGTCTCACCTAATTATGCACAGGTATTATTGGTTACAGATCAAAACAGTACTGTTGATGGATTGGTTCAGAGATCAAGATGCAGAGGCATGCTTAAAGGAAGAGGATTAAGTGAATGCTCTTTTGATTATGTAATAAAGGCATGTGATATAGAAACAGGTGACGCAATTGTAACCTCAGGATTGGGGAGAGCATTTCCCAAGGGTCTTTACCTGGGTACAGTTAAAAAGATAAAGGATTCTCCTGATAAGCTATTCAAGGATGTAATGGTAGTTTCAGCTGTAGATTTCTCAAAATTGGAAGAGGTTCTCGTAATTTTGAGATCAGGTTTTGTGCCGGGGGCACAAATGAATGATTGACGATTTAAGGAGCGGATCCATTTTAGAAGAAAGCTTTAAATCCCGTTCGCAAGAAAATCGGCAATCTAAAATGCACGACATTAAGTCCTTCGATTCATAAGTTCGATGGCGAACTTATTTTCTCAGAACTTAGTGTTGCGTAAGCAACATTGCTAAAACAAGCTGTCAAATACGTCACCGTATTTGCAGAGTGAAGCACTAAGGTATTGGATTGAAGATTAGTAAAATTATTATGTTATGGAAAGAAGACAGGATATTTTTCTATCCTTTAATCTGGTTGACATGTGGTTTTTTTGTAGTTTTAAGGGGAAGCATAAACCATCTTTTAAGGATCGAATGGTTAGATCTTGATATAATCCCTATCTTCCTGATATATCTCGTCGCAAGAGATCAAAATTATAAGGCGAGCTGTCTCGCTTTTTTTATGGGGCTATTGACAGATATATTTGCTCCATGTCAGCTCGGTTTATTTGCTTTTACCTATTCTGCTCTTCTTCTTGGAGTTAATCATTGTCGACGATTTTTGGATCTCAACAATATCAAGACCTCAATGTTATTGGTGGTCTTTTTTCTTTTGGCTAAGGTGTCCTTTCTCCTGATTATAGTGAGATTTCTCCCTATAAGGGAATTTATCGCCTTGACTCCTTTTGTTTTATTATCAGTTTCCATTGTAATAACAAGCCTGATTACCCCATTTTTATTTTATTTCCTAAATCTGCTAAGAGGACAAGAGAGCCAGGATCACGCCCAAAAAGGATCCCTAGCATATTTATAGCCATTTTTGAGGGATAATTCATGATATGGCGTTCAAAAATTAATCCTATAGAGGCCGAAACATATCAGAAAAGACTAAAAACGTTGACTCTCTTTGTCCTTATTGTGGTTGGTGTTTTGTTTGTACGATTGTGGTTTTTACAAATCATTAGCGGGGCCCAATATAGGAAAAAATCAGAGAGCAACAGAATAGATTTAAGAGATATTTTACCTGTGAGAGGAATGGTTTTTGACAGAAACGGTGAGCTCCTGGTCGATAACAGAGCATCCTTTGCCGTAGGCGTGATCCCAGAGGATATTAAAAACATTGATGGACTAATAGATGATATCAGTAGGTTGATAGAGATCGATGGCCTGTCTGCTAAAAAAAAGATAAATGAGGGCTTACGGCAGAACCCATTTAATTCTGTTTACATAAAAAAGGGCCTCACGAGAGATGAGTTAGCCAGAATAGAAACTAATGCTTTTCACATGCCAGGCGTAATTATCGAGGTAAAGCCAAAAAGGCACTATATACATGGTCCCCTTGCTGCCCACCTCATCGGCTACCTTGGGGAAATTGACAAAGAACAGCTTAATAAGGAAGGATATAAAAGGAACAAGATCGGTGATTTTGTGGGCAAATTTGGCGTAGAAAAAAAATGGCAAAGATATTTGAATGGTATTAGGGGAGGACAACAGGTTGAGGTAGATGCATCTGGCAGAAGATTACGGGTGTTATACCAAAAGGCGGCAGAGCCAGGATTTAATATATATCTCACAATAGACAAAGATCTTCAAATGCTGGCAGAACATTCCCTCGAGAACAGAGCAGGCGCTATTGTTGCCATGAATCCAATGACTGGAGAGGTATTGACTATGGCAAGTAGACCGAGCTTTGACCCTAATGACTTTGCCACAGGGATGGACGAGAAGGGATGGAAAAGATTGGTTTCTAATCTTCGCTTTCCACTACAAAATAGGGTAATCTCAGGACAGTATCCACCAGGTTCTCTTTTCAAGATAGTCGTAGCCATAGCAGGATTAGAAGAAGGAGTTATTGATCCCGACGAAAAAATCTTTTGTGGAGGAAGCTATAGCTTTAGAGGAAGGGTATATCGTGATTGGAAAGAGGAAGGACATGGCTATGTTGATTTACACAGGGCATTAGTTGAATCATGCGATGTCTACTTTTATAAAATGGGTCAGAAGATAGGGATAGATACTATCGCAAGATATGCCAAGAGCCTTGGTTTTGGCTCTAAAACAGACCTCCAATTAGGAGACGAAAAGGAAGGGCTTATTCCAAATAGGGCCTGGAAGCTAAGACGATGGCATGTTCCGTGGCAGGAAGGGGAGACATTGTCCGTGGCAGTTGGACAAAGCTTTGCTCTCGTAACGCCTATCCAAATGGTCAGATTTGTATCAGTCCTTTTTAATGGGGGTGTTCTGTTTAAACCACAGGTAACCAAATGGATAGAGAAAGAGAACAAGGAAAGAATTTTTAAATTTAAACCAAGCTCATTACGTCGATGGAGCATAAAAAAAGAAAATATGGAGTTGATAAAAAAGGCCTTAGTCGGTGTTGTAAATGAACCCCATGGAACGGGAAAAAGTGCGAAACTTGATCAAATAAGAGTTGCTGGTAAAACTGGCACTGCTCAGGTAATTGCTTTGCCAGAGGAAAGGGAGTTAGCGAGGGAAAGGGACATTCCGTATAAATTTAGAGACCATGCATGGTTTGTGGCTGTTGCGCCTGCTGAAAACCCGGCGATAGCATTAGCTGTCCTTATAGAGCATAGTGGTACTGGAGGGAGTGTAGCGGCCCCGATTGCAAAAAAGATACTCGAGTGTTATTTCGAGACAGTGAGACCGTTATAGGTGCCCATTTTTTGTTAACAAAACAAGAAGTGAGAAGCGGGAGACGAGCATGTTTGATCGTCGATTGATAAATAACTTTGACTGGATCCTCTTAGCTATATTGATATTTATAGGAGCACTAAGCGTTATTAATCTTTATAGCGCTACCCATTCGATCGGATCTATGGGAGGAGGCCATGTTTATTTTAAACAGATTCTTTGGTATACAATAGGTTTTTTTATTCTGCTATTAATGACAACTTTTGACTATCATGTTTTAGATAGACTTGCGTATCCGTTATTTGTTATTTCCCTTATTTTTCTGGTGGCCGTTCTAAAGTCGGGTAAAGTTACATATGGCTCTCAACGCTGGTTGAGTTTAGGTTATTTTTCTATCCAACCTTCTGAGATGGTCAAAATATCCATTATTATTGTTCTCGCTAAATATTTTTCAGACTTGGAAAGAACTGAAAATTATAGACTTAGAGATTTGTTGAGACCATTAATTTTAATTGCCATTCCTTTCATAATGATTATTTATCAACCTGACTTGGGAACGGCACTGATGTTACTCATAATCTCCTTCTCGATTATTATTTTTGTTAATGTTAATTGGAAATCAATAGTGATTTTTTTATCCATCGCTTTTCTTTCAGCACCGTTTTTCTGGATCACGCTTCAAGAATACCAGAAGAAACGGATAATAACATTTTTAAGGCCTGATTTGGATCCCTTGGGTGCCGCATATCATGTTACCCAATCCAAGATTGCTATTGGTTCAGGCCTCTTTTGGGGGAAAGGTTTTCTTAAAGGGACTCAGACGAGGCTACATTTTCTTCCCCAACAACATACCGATTTTCCGTTTTCTGTTTTAGCAGAGGAGTGGGGATTTGTAGGCTCAGCCATACTTTTGCTTGTCTATCTATTTTTAATATTATGGTGCCTTAACATAGCAAAAAACAGCAAAGATAAATTCGGTACCCTAATCGTTGTTGGTATTGCTGCATCGGTTTTCTGGCACCTCATTATAAATGTCAGCATGGCAATCGGTCTCCTCCCTGTAGTTGGGATACCATTAGTCTTATTTAGCTATGGTGGATCATCGGTAATTTCCACTATGGCTGCTATGGGTTTGGTAATGAATATAAGCATGAGGAGGTTTATGTTTCAGGAATGACAAATAGACAAGGCCGAGGCTTTAAAATCTTTTTAAAATTAACCTCATTTAGCAATACAATTTTTCTTGCAATCGTCTATACGATAATGTTATTAAGCCGCTGGTAAATATAGAGGGGGTTAGCAATCAATGAAGAAATCAAAATACGAGATTAATGCTTTTTTAGGTAAGGACACAGAATTTGAGGGTAAACTTTCCTTTACTGGTGCTGTCAGGATAGATGGAAAACTTTCTGGAGAAATTTTTTCAAACGGGACTTTGATAGTAGGTGAAAGCGCAGTTATTAAAGCACAGATTCATATTGCTGATATGGTCATAAGTGGAGAGGTGCATGGTGATATATTTGCAGAAAAGAAGATCGAAATAACTGTTCCAGGAAAACTCTTCGGTAATATTAAAACTCCAAAACTTGTCTTAGAAGAAGGGGTTATTTTTGAGGGTAACTGCAAAATGAAAGATCTAAAAGAAGAGACAAATAACGATCGTGCCGTATCCCAAAAACAAACTGAAGGCCTCTCTGTTTTGAAATAGCTGCAATATCTCTCCTTTATACAATTTTTAATTAGCATTCGAGGTTTGTCATGATTTTAGAATCCTTACATAAGATAAAAAAGGCCGAAGCTGAGGTAAAAGAGAGGATAGAGAATTCCAAAGGAGAGGCAATTCGCATAATTGAGAAAGCTAAGGCAGAGGCAGAAAAATTATTAACTGAAAAGGCGAAAAATTCTCAAAGACAAGCTGAAAAGATGAGAGAAGATGCCGGAGAGGAGGCGAAAAAAGAGGGCCTGAACATTGCTAATAAATGGACAAAGGAAACCCAAGCACTTAGCAAGAAGGCCCAAGAGAACCTGGAAAAGGCCAAAGAGTTTATTTTACGTTCGTTATTAGGGTAGAGATTATGTTACAACCAATGCGGATGAAAAAGATACAAATACTTGCCTTAGAAGCATTGAGATATCAAATAATTAAAAGACTACAAACACTTGGCACTATCCATCTCACTGATTATTCTGAAAAGCTCGAAGACCCTACCTGGAACAACCTACTAAGACCTCACCCCCCATCATTAAATATCAGAAAAATAGCGGCTCTTAATATTGCAATAAATCGATTGTTAGATCTTTTTGAACGCTATGATCCTGAACAAAAAGAGGGTTTTATAAAAGGGATCTTTGCGCCTATGCCGCCAAAAAAGATTGAAACGAGAGAAATATACGGCAAAGAACTCATCAATACCGTTGACGATATAATAGAAAAAATTGAGCAAGAGACAGAGGAGCCAGTTAAGGAGTTAGAAAAAATTGAGCAAGAGATTGTAGAATCAGAGAGAATTAAGGCGCTATTGGACCTGATTTTAACCTTAGAGATAGATCTCGCAGATGTTGGGGAATCAGACTTTTTGTCTATCTTCTTAGGTAGTATGCCAAAGGAAGAGACGGATACTATACGGGAAAGATTAAATGAATTGACAGAAGGTAACTTTTACCTCGGTGTAAAGGAGACATCTGAGAATAAGCTGGTGACACTATTAGTCTGTCTCAAAGAACAAGCATCGCTGGTATTAGCTAATCTTCGCCGCATAAGCTGGGAAAAGATTGAAATAGCGGGGCAGCAAGGAACACCAAACGAGGCAAGAGATTCGATTAATAAAAAAATTTTGGCATTAGTTGAAGAGAAGACAAAACAAGAGACAATCGTTGTTGCTATAGCTAAAAAATGGCGAGATGAGCTTGAAAAGTACCGGGAACTTTTAGTGATGGAGCGACAGAGAGTGGTAAGTCAGAATAAGTTCGCACAAATGGAGCATGTTGTCGCTATTCAGGGTTGGGTTCCAGAAAACTCAGCAGACCAAGCCGCTCAGGAGATAGGAAAAGTTAGCAATGGGGCATGCGTGGTAGAGATATCGGATCCTGAAGAGATGGATGATGTGCCAGTGCTATTAAAAAATCCTAAATTTATTAGGAGTTTTGAGCTATTAACACGTCTTTACGGTATGCCAACCTATGATGGCGTTGACCCAACCCTGTTTTTAGTTCCAGGTTTTCTTCTCTTTTTTTCAATTATGTTAACTGATGCAATGTATGGGGTGATTGCCCTTGTTTTGGGTCTGTTATTGGTAAGGGGGGGAGGAAGATATAATCTATTCATTAAGGATGCCGGTGTTATTTTATCATCAGCAGGCGCGGCTACTATTATTATTGGTGCCCTTGCTGGGGGATGGTTAGGCGATTTTGGACTCAAGGTACCTATACTAAAAGCTATGCAGATATTTGACCCCATGGTCCAGGTAACAACTTTTTTGCTGATTGCCCTCATTATTGGTCTGACTCACGTTAACGTAGGTGTAGTGATTAATGTTTGGAATAGGCTAAAAAGAAGGGAGGTATGGAAAGCCTTAACTGGCAATCTGTGGTTTCTGTTTGCTCAGCCTGGCATTTTTTTCTTTTTAGTAGGGTATACGTCGGTAGGGTTACTATTTATAGTCATCTCCTTCATACTGCTTTTGCTGGGACATAAGGCCATGGCCATGTTTCAAGTAACTGGATTCATGGGGGATGTTCTTTCTTACGCCAGGCTTATGGCTTTGGGCTTGTGCACAACAGGGATTGCCATGACAGTTAATGTCCTTTCAGATATGCTTTACGCTAGTAGTTCAATCGGAATCTTTTTTGCTATCATTGTCTTTTTTATTGGGCATCTATTCAATTTTGTCATCAATGCAATGGGGAGCTTTGTTCATGGGCTCCGGCTGCATTATGTAGAATTGTTTACCAAATTTTTTGAAAGCGGGGGCGCTGAGTTTACACCCCTTGAGACAAGGTATGAAGTAGTAGAGATTACATAAAAGGGAGGTGTTTGTATGGAATTATCATCAGGAATAGTATTGGCAATTATTGGTGCGGCTATCTCTATGGGTGTGGCAGCCATTAGCTCAGGGATTGGAGTCGGGTTGGCTGGTATTGCGGGAGCAGGTGTTATATCAGAGGATCCAAAAAAGTTTGGACCTGTTTTAGTTCTCCAGGCCCTACCACAAACGCAGGGAATATATGGTTTTTTGGGGGCCGTTTTGATCCTCATCGGTGTCGGCGTGCTAGGGGGAGAGATTAAAGCAATCCCTGTTGGCATGGGCTATGCTGCGCTTGGAGGGGGCATCGTAATTGGTTTAAGTAGTGTTACGGCTATTGCCCAGGGAGCTATTGCTGCCAGTGGCATGGGCGCTGTAGCCAAGAGGCCGGAAACGTTCGGGCAGGCAGTTGTCCTTGCTGTTATGGCAGAGACATTTGCTATTTTTGGTCTCCTTATAGCCATTCTGATCTTTGTTGGAACCAAGATTATGGGTGGGTAAGATTAAAAAAAGTGCCTCACAGTATCGATTTTTAACAAGGCACCCTATCTCACTTTTAACTTTATCTTATTTACTGTAGTTAAAGAGGGGAATTATGTCAGATAAAGGGGTTGACAAAATAATATCCCATATAGAGGCTGAGGCCGAGAAGGAGATATCTGAGACACTTCTTAAGGCTCAAGCAGAGGCGGATACTATTACAAAAGCTGCTCAGGAAAAAGCGAAGAGAGAGACAGAGAGAGTCCTTTCAAACGGGAAAAGAGCCGCCTTCCTTGAAGGGCAAAGGATAATTGCAGAAACCAAAATCGATGTTAGAAGGAAGCGGATGGATGCTCAAGAAGAAGCAATTGCTGAGTCATTTGAAGAGGCTAAAAAGATTTTGGAAGAATTAGCTGAAAAGGGGAAACGGGATAATTTCATATATAAGGATATCATGTTTAACTTGATTGCCTCTGCCTCTGAAGTTGTTGCCGGAAACAAACTTGAGCTAGTCTTTAACCAGAGGGACAGCAAAATCTTCAACAAAAAGATGTTGGGAGAATTAACTACATTTGCCAAAGACAGAACAGGAAGAGATGTCTCTCTGACCTTAACAGATAAGACCATGCAGTTCATTGGAGGTGTAGTTGTTAGGGATTTGGAAAAGCATGTGGAAGTTGACAATACCCTTGAGACCAAATTAAACCGGCTTAAAGAGAACCTAAGGGTAGATGTAGCCAAGATCCTATTTGGGGACAGGATATGATTGGAGATGTTCTTTCATACCTCTATGTTAATGCAAAGATAATGGCAAAAGAGGGGAAGTTTATTTCCTCATCAAGATGGGAGGATCTATGGGGATGTACATCGCCTGGAGAGATAGCATCTCTTTTAGAGGGAACAGACTATTTTCCCTACCTCAATGAGGCGGCAATTAATGATTCAAAAGAATTAGAGAAAGCTGTTTTAGAAGAGTTTTCCTCCTTAGGGAGGGAGATATCCACAATTATTCCCAAAGGGGCATGGCCAATAAAAGAATATCTCCTCAAGAAATGGGATGTTATAAATTTGAGAGCTGTTATGAGAGGAATCCATGGAGACGCAAAGAAAAAAGATGAAATAGCGGATTCCTTTATTGAGGGAGGCGAATTGGACGTTGCTTTTGTTAAGACCCTCATCGATGCAGAAAGTATGGATGATTTTGTTGCTCTCTTGGCAAAGACCCCTTATCAATCGCTGATAGATGGACTGGGTAACTATAATGAGACTAAGAATCTCTTTTTTTTAGAGGCCTCATTAGATAGAATTTTCTGGGAGGATATATGGTTAAAGGTTTTGAAGATAAAAGGAATTAAAGAATTCAGAGAGTTTATAGGGGTATGTGTTGAAACGCACAATCTTAAAATTATTTTGAGGGCAAAAAATGACGGACTTTTATTAGAAGACATTAATCCTTTTTTAATCCCTGATTGCACAGCCCTGAATGCATTGCTTTCTGCTTTTGACGAAGAGGATTTGTCAGACTTCATTCCTCTTCTGGAAGACACAATATATTTTGAACCCCTATTAAGCGCTCAGCAGGAGCATGAGAAAACTGGCTCTATTTTAGCTTTTGAGCAGGCGCTTGATAATCTGGTGCTCAAAAAGGCAGAAGACATTAGAAAGAAAAAGCCCTTTGGTTCAGGACCCCTCGTCGGGTTTCTTGTATCAAAGGATGCAGAGGTAAAAAATCTTTTGACTATTGTGAGGAGTACCGAGGTTGATCTGGATAGGGATGAAATCAGAGAAGCACTTGCGAGGAAATGATGGAAATTGCACTGATCGGAGATAAGCACACAATTTATGGTTTCAGACTGGCAGGCATAAAAAAAACATTCTTGATTGAGGATAGTAGGCAGGAAGATATTAGAGGGATACTGAAGGGTCTATTTGAGGATAGCACCGCCTTGATATTGATTACTGAAAAGATAGCCGAAGAAATAAGGGATATATTAAAAGAGATGGATAGATTCAGGAAGGGTATAATGCCTATAATTTTACAGATTCCGGATAGTGGTGGCCCATTAATCAGCAAGGTTGACCCTATGCGGGAGCTTATTAAAAGAACTGTTGGATTCGAAATAGCATAGTGAGGGAATTATGGCAGATCAACAAACAGGAAAGATCAAGAGCATTGCCGGCCCACTCGTAATCGCCAAAGATATGCGAGGTTGCGAGATGTATGAGGTTGTGAGAGTTGGCCAGGAAGGTCTCATGGGAGAGACAATAAAGCTCGTAGAGGATTTGGCATATGTACAGGTTTATGAGGATACCACCGGGCTTAAACCAGGGGAAGTGGTCGTGAGAACCGGCGCTCCCGTCTCAGTGGAGCTTGGTCCGGGAATTATTACTAATTTCTATGATGGGATACAACGGCCTTTGGTTGGAATTAAAAACCAGACAGGGGATTACATAACGAGAGGGGTTAACATTCCCAGTCTGGATCCTGAAAAAAAATGGGACTTCAACCCACTCGTTAAAAAGGGTGACGAGCTTGTTGAAGGGGACTACATTGGGGAGGTTCAGGAATCAAAGGTTATATTAAATAAGGTAATGGTCCCACCAGGGATAAAGGGTAAGGTGGTAGAGATTAAAAGCGGGAGTTTTACGGTTAATGACATTATTGCTATTCTTGATGAGAATGGAAAAAAGCATGAATTAATGATGAAACAAAAGTGGCCGGTAAGGATAGGAAGGCCCTTAAAAGAAAAACTTGACCCGGAAGTACCACTGTTAACAGGCCAGAGGATTTATGATACCTTTTTCCCTATCGCCAAAGGGGGCACGGCTGCAATTCCTGGGGGCTTTGGAACTGGTAAAACGGTGAGCCAGCATCAGCTGGCAAAATGGGCTGATTCCCAGGTTGTAGTCTATGTTGGCTGTGGAGAAAGAGGAAATGAAATGACAGAGGTGTTGCTGACTTTCCCAGAATTGGATGATCCAAACACCGGTGAGAAATTAATGGAAAGATCCACCTTAATTGCCAATACCTCGAATATGCCAGTGGCAGCCAGAGAGGCATCTATCTATACAGGGGTCACAATTGCTGAGTATTATAGGGATATGGGATATGATGTGGCCTTGATGGCTGACTCATCCTCACGGTGGGCTGAGGCACTGAGAGAGATTTCAGGAAGACTTGAGGAGATGCCGGGCGAGGAAGGTTTTCCAGCCTATCTGGGTACCAGGCTTGCTGATTTCTATGAAAGGGCAGGCAGGGTAATAACCTTAGGGAAAGAAAAGAGATTTGGATCGGTTTCAATTATTGGGGCTGTATCTCCGCCAGGAGGTGATTTCTCTGAGCCGGTTTCGCAAAACACCTTGAGGGTAGTAAGTGCCTTCTGGGCATTAGACACAAACCTGGCAGACCGGAGACATTTTCCTGCCATCAACTGGTTGACCAGTTATTCACTCTATTTGGACTTTGTCAAGGAATGGTATGATAATAATATAGACAAGGAATTCCAAATCCTTAGAGGAAGGATGATGGCTCTTCTTGAGAAAGAGTCCGAGTTGCAGGAGATTGTGCAGTTGGTTGGTCAGGACGCGTTACCAGAATCAGACAGAGCCTTCTTAGAGGTAGCCAGAATGATCAGAGAAGACTATCTTCAACAACATGCATACCACGAAATAGATTCGTATTGCTCTATAGAAAAGCAGTTTCTCATGCTTAAGATCATTATGAAATTCTACCAAGAGGTGAACAAGGCAATTGAGGCAGGTATTATGGCGAGCAGAATAGCAGCAGTGAAGGTTAAGGATGAGATAGCTCGAATGAAGTACACGCCAAACCCGGATTTTCCACAGAGATATGAGGAGTTAATAAAGGCCATTGAAACTGAATTTGAATCTTTGAGGAATCAACAATGAAAGAGAAAACGAAGGATATAAAATCGAGGGAGTACAGGTCTGTCACCCAGGTTGCAGGCCCCCTTATGATTGTCGAGGGCGTTGAAGAGGTGGCCTATGGAGAGGTTGTGTATATCAGGACACCCGAGGGAGACAGCAGAATGGGTCAAGTCTTGGAGTCACAGGAGAATCTGGCCATAGTACAGGTATTTGAAGGCACCAGAGGACTTGATACAGACCAGACAAAAGTCAGATTTTCTGGGGACATCATGAGGATAGCCCTTTCCAAGGAGATCCTCGGAAGGTCCTTTGATGGTTTGGGCAGACCGATTGATGGTGGCCCGGAGATCATTCCGGAGGCTCGACTACCAATTACAGGTGCGGCTATAAACCCAACAGCAAGGGACTATCCGAATGAATTTATCCAAACCGGTATTTCCACTATTGATGGCATGAATACCTTAGTGAGGGGACAAAAACTTCCGATATTTTCAGGTGCTGGATTACCCCATAATGCCCTTGCTGCACAGATAGCAAGACAGGCTACAGTTTTGGGTTCAGAGGAACCATTTAGTGTAATCTTTGCTGCTATGGGGATAACCCATGAAGAAGCAAATTTTTTCATGAATAGCTTTGAATCTACTGGGGCATTGGAGAGGATCGTCTCATTTATCAATTTGGCTGATGACCCGGCCATTGAGAGGATTATCACACCAAGAATGGCCCTTACCGCTGCGGAGTTTTTGGCCTTTAATTACGACACTCATGTGTTGGTTATTCTCACCGATATGACCAATTACTGTGAAGCCCTGAGAGAAATTTCATCAGCACGAGAAGAGGTTCCCGGAAGAAGAGGATATCCGGGTTACATGTATACCGATTTAGCAAGCCATTATGAGAGGGCAGGAAGAATCATAGGAAGAAAAGGCTCTATCACTCAGATGCCAATTCTCTCCATGCCAGATGATGATATAACGCATCCGGTACCTGATCTTACAGGGTATATAACCGAGGGACAATTTGTCCTCTCGCGTGAATTACACAGAAAAGGAATCTACCCTCCCGTAGATGTTCTCCCTAGCCTCTCGAGGCTCATGAATGAAGGAATTGGGGAAGGCAGGACACGGGCGGATCATTTAGGGGTGTCTGACCAATGTTATTCTGGCTATGCTGAAGGAAGGGACGTGAGGAGTCTCGTTGCAGTTGTAGGAGAGGAGGCATTGAGCGAAAGGGATCGCCTCAATTTAAAATTTTCAGATATTTTTGAAGAGAGGTTTGTCAAACAGGGAGTGGACGAAAATAGAACTATTGAGCAAACACTTAATTTAGGATGGGAACTTCTCTCAACACTTCCAGAGGGGGAGCTGAAAAGAATAGATGAAAAATACGTGAAACAATATTATAAGAAAGAGTCTGTAGTTGCGGTAGGAGAAGAATAATAGATGGCAGAGATTCTACAAAATGTTAAGCCCACAAGGATGGAATTATTGAAGCTCAGGAGGAGGGTAAAGCTGGCTGATAAAGGGCACAGGCTTTTGAAGGAAAAGAGAGATGCATTGATTTCTGAGTTCATGGTAGTAATTAAGGAATATAAAGACGCAAGAAAGAGGGTAGAAGAAAACCTAAAGGTCGCTTTTTATAATCTTTTAATGGCTGAAGTTTTGTTAGGGTCGCGGGATTTAGAACAGATTAGCGGGATAACGCTTAGAGATATAAACTTAGATTTTATGACTAAAAATATAATGGGTGTCCCAGTCCCTATTATGAAAGTAGATAATTTAATTCGGCGGGTACATGAAAGAGGCTATGGTTTTTTAAGTACAAATGCGAAACTTGATGATGCCGCCAAGAATTTTGAGGAGTCAATTTTATCAATTGTGAAACTGGCTGAGATAGAAGAATCGGTCAGGAGAATTGCCGAAGAGGTAGAAAAAACAAAAAGAAGGGTTAATGCATTAGAATACATTGTTATCCCCAGGCTAAAGGCAACGATTAAGCATATAGAAATGAGAATGGAAGAAATAGAAAGAGAAAGCTTCTTAAGATTAAAGAAGATCAAGGCCTCTCTTGAAGCAAGAAAAAAGTAAACTGTAAGAGATTTTAAAACCTTTCCTTATTATATACAATTCCTTAACAAAACAACTTGAGGCATTTTTGCTCTTAACTTACCTTAACTGCTTAAATCTCAACAAGGTACTCAATACCTGAAAATAAAGATACAACAGACTACTGACAAACAACTACTGACCCTCTATTGCACGCAATATGACTGCTGATCTAACGAAAAGAAAAAGACCATATGAAATGAATAAGAACACCAAGGTTACGTTATTTTACCTTTTTTTCATTGCTCAGATCTGTGCCTTGTTTGGTTTGGTTGTCGGAATCCTTTTTTTTATTTTACGATTTTTTAGAATTATTTAAGAAAAAATTTCCCCTCTGCACTCTACCCTCTTTGTTGACACACCTACCTTATTTTCTTATCGCTTGACTTTTTTTACAAACAAGATATACTAAAAAGGTCAAAAAATTTATGAGTCTCTATGGGATTAGACGAATTAAATCAATTTGGCCTATTGGAAGAGAAGATTGAATCGCTCATTTCACTGGTAGGCTCTCTTAATGAGGAAAAGGATAACTTAGAAAGGAATATACATGGCCAGGAGAAGAAGATTGGCTCGCTTACTAAGGAGATAGAAACATTAGAGATTGATAGAGACGTAATACGAAAAAGAATAGCAACTCTTTTAGAAAAGATAAACAAATTTACTGTATAGACTTAATAGATATGTACTATGGACGATAAGGTTACAATTAGAATAAAGGATACAGAGTATGCTATAAGAGGCTCTGATGATAGAGAACAGATATTGAAGGCGGCAGAGTACGTGGACAAAAAGCTGAGAGAGATAAATAAGTTTAAAAAGGAACTATCTGAAGACAAGAAGGCTATTTTAACTGCTCTTGATATAGCAGGAGATTATTTTCAGCTTATAAAAGAAAAGGAGGTTCTATTAGCCGAAATCAATAACAGATCCAAAAGATTACTACAAAGTTTGGATTTAGCATTAAACTAAATTATTCCCCTGCTATGTTCGTGATTGGCGGAAGATTTTTGAGCCAACACTAATGTGAACGGGAGTTCCCACTTGCCCTTGTGTGTTTTTTTAGATGGTGAAAAAGACCTAATGGGGTAACGGAATGCCCACCTGCGTGAGCTTAGGTTCAAAAAGAACTGCCGACACGGCATTGCAGCGGGGGAAAATAAAAAGAGTGGATTGATAGGCCTAGGGCTGAGGAATGAATTGTCGCTTGACTTTATAATAGAATAGGTAAAGATATTACAACCGTTGGAAGAAATTGAGTAAAAATAAATTTAGATATACAAGAGATAAACCTTATGCAGGATACTTGATTCGCAAATTTCTCTATTTTTTAAGAATACCATTTAGCGCTTTGTGTTAGTAAGTTTTGCGTAGCATCCATTATCTATCATTCCGCTAAACCTCTATCAATCCTCTCTTTTTGCCTAAAGAAAAATCTTAATAAATAAAAGGCGGTGATGAATATATGTTAGTTACCCCGTTAGTTATTGTTGCATTAATAGCAATTATAGCAGGTGCAGCTATAGGTATCGCTGTTCGTAAAAAGATGTTAGAGAATAAGCTCGATTCCGCAGAAGACTATTCGAGAAAGCTTATCCTTGAAGCCAGCAAACAAGCAGAAACAATTAGAAAAGAGGCTCAGCTACAGGCAAAAGACAAGCTTTATCAAATGAAACTTGATTTTGAGGATGAAACAAAGTCAAGAAAAAAGGAGCTACAGAGCCAGGAAAGAAGATTGTTCCAAAAAGAGGAAACCTTAGACAAGAGGATAGAACAGCTCGAGCAAAGAGAGGGACTAATTGCCAAAGAAGAAGCAGCCCTAGCGAATAGGGACAATGCTTTAAAAAAGAAGGAGGGAGAATTCGATAAGCTGATTGAAGAAGAGAGGCAGAAATTAGAGAGGATTGCCGGTATTTCAGTAAACGAGGCAAAAGAGATGCTCGTTTCTTCTATGGAATCAGAGGCACGCCATGAGGCTTCCAAGCTCATAAAGAAAATAGAGGCTGAGACAAGAGAAATCTCAAATAGAAAGGCACAGGAGATTTTGGCTTTGGCCATTAAAAGATATGCTGGTGATTATGTGGCTGAAGGGAGTGTCTCCGTGGTTAATTTACCAAATGATGAGATGAAAGGAAGGATTATCGGGAGAGAAGGAAGGAACATTAGGGCTTTAGAGGCTGCTACCGGAATAGATCTTATAATTGATGATACGCCTGAAGCCGTAGTCTTGTCAGGGTTTAATCCGATCAGGAGGGAAGTTGCTAAGGTGGCCTTGGAGAGGCTCATTGAAGATGGCAGGATTCACCCGGCAAGGATTGAGGAGATTGTAGAAAGAGTGAGCAGAGAAATTGAGGTACACATTAAAGAGGCCGGAGAACAGGCTACTTTTGATATCGGACTTCATGATATCCATCCAGAATTGATTAAATTAATCGGGCGCCTGAAATATAGATCAAGTTATGCCCAGAATGTGTTAGAGCATTCTATGGAGGTTGCATTTCTGTGTGGTATAATGGCATCGGAGTTAAAATTGGATGAGAAACAGGCCAAAAGAATCGGGCTTCTCCATGATATCGGAAAGGCAGTAGATCATGAGATAGAAGGAGCGCACGCACCCATAGGGGCAGATTTGGCCAAGAAATACGGTGAATCTGAGCAAGTAGTTCACGCTATAGCTGCTCACCATGAGGATATTCAGGCCACGTCTATTATAGATGTCCTTCTTCAAGCAGCCGATACCTTATCTGGCGCTAGACCTGGCGCTCGAAGAGAGATGTACGAGACGTATGTGAAGAGATTGGAGGATATGGAAGAGATAGCCATGTCTTTTAAAGGTGTTAATAAGTCGTATGCAATTCAAGCGGGCAGAGAGATTAGGATAATAGTAGAGAGCGATAAGGTAGATGATTTTGAATCAACAATGATATGCAGTGAGGTAGCAAAAAAAATAGAAAAAGGCCTTGCCTATCCAGGACAGATTAAGGTGACAGTCATAAGAGAAACCAGGGCTGTTGCATACGCCAAGTAAAATTTTAAAACATTTAGCTCGCGTATTGTTAACGTGGAACGAGCAAGATTGATATAGTCTTGTACTAAATAATACATTGCTAACCTCGTAATATCCTACCAGTTTTTTATAGGTTAGAAGTGATTGACCAGCCTAATTTAATATATCTGAATTTCTACAACTTATTGAAATTGAAAAGTTTTTGAGTCTGTTGAAACATTCTTCCCGCTGTTTCAGCGGGGATGAGAGAAGTGCGTTAATTTCTATTTTCTTTTAAAATGATTCAATTATTTCAGGTGTATAAAAATTTTGGCTCAAAAAACCCAGCACTGTTGGATATAAACCTGACAGTAAAAAAAGGGGAGTTCGTTTTCATTACTGGGCCTAGCGGCGCAGGAAAGACTACATTGTTAAAAATAATTTTCTGTGCAGAGAGACCAACAAGCGGTAATGCACTAGTCGATGGAAGGAATCTTAATAGGATCAAGGATCGGGACCTTTCATTGTTGCGTCGAAGAATAGGGGTAGTCTTTCAGGATTTCAAGTTACTTCCAAGGCGTAATGTATTTGAAAATGTAGCCCTCACTCTGGAAATAATAGGGTTTCCTTTATCTATGATTCGTAAAAAGGTTCATCAGACACTGAGGTATTTAAGCCTGACAAACAAAGAGGGTTACTATCCTCCTCAGCTTTCAGGTGGGGAACAGCAGAGAGTTGCTATTGCGAGGGCAATAGTCAATAATCCTTTGATTCTCTTGGCTGATGAACCAACTGGAAATCTTGACCCTGATTTAACCATGGAGATAATGGCTCTTTTAAAAGAGATACATATTAGGGGCACAACAATACTCGTGGCAACACATAGCCAAGAGTTGTTAAAGGACACGACCAGAAGAATAGTTACTCTCAATAAGGGTAGAATAGTATAAATGAAGATTACACTATTTCATTATTTTATCAGGCAGGCTATGGCAAACATTCTTGAGAATCGATTAGTTCACCTGATAGGTATAGGCACAATGTCCATAGCATTCCTTATCTTTTATGCTTTTATTCTTATTTTTGTAAACATAAATCATTGGACAGAGAAGCAAGGAAAAACGTTGACTATGTCTATTTATTTCAAAGAGGAGCCAGACAGTGCTGTAATTGAAAATATAAGAGAAGAATTATTTCTGTTCCCTGGGGTGACTATTAAACAGTTTGTTTCCAAGGATGATGCTATGAAGAGTCTTAGAAGAAAGCTAGGGGAAAAGGCTGGGCTGCTTGATGGTTTAAAGCAGAATCCTTTGCCTGCTTCTCTTGAGATTACTCTTTCGAGAGATAAAGACGGTGATAGCCTTCCGTATCAATTGAAAACGAGACTGGAGAAAATTACTGTAGTTGATGAGGTGCTTTACACCCAGGAATGGATAAAAAGATTTCAGGTTATAATGGAGGCAATAAAGATTGTAGGCATGATTTTTGGGGGACTACTTTTTTTAGCAGCCCTTTTTATCATTACAAATACAATAAAATTGACTATCTATTCTCGAAAGGAAGAAATCGAAATACTCAAGCTGGTAGGTGCGACCAATCGTTTTGTGAAGATTCCTTTTATGATTGAAGGATCAATTCAAGGCTTACTCGGAGGTGCAGTTGCCTTATTCATTCTCTTTTTAGCGTATATAATAGCCATAACCAGAATAGACATTAGCATTGGATTTGCCTCTCTTAATATTGTCTTTCTTTCCCCTCAAATTATTCTTTTCTTGTTGCTTATGAGTGTTATTATTGGTTTTATAGGGAGCACAATATCTGTGGGTCGGTTTTTTAGACTATGAATCAGATAGTTAAAGGTTTTCTACCACTTTTTTTTATACTATGTGCCATTATTTTCATCTTTTTCTTTTTAGATTTCTTAAGGGCAGAAGAGAGATCCTCTATTGAAAGCAATAACTCCCAGATTCAGCAGGTAGGAAAAGATCTTTTAGAACAACAAGGAGAACTGCTCAGTGTTGATATTAAAGAAAAAGGCATCTTGGGAGAGATCGAACGACTGGAAAGAGAGGTGGTCATACATAAGAGGTCTTTAAAGGAGCTATCGAGCAGGATAAAAGAGATTTCATACGAGATTAAGGGTGGGCAGAAAAGGATTCAAAGACTGGATGAGTCTTCCAGTGCTGCCAGGACATATTTAAAAAAGCGGTTAATAGCTTTCTATAAGTTTGGGAGGTCTGGGTATGTATGGCTTCTCGCGAGCTCTGCTACTCTACAAGAATTCCAGAAGACTATAAAGTATATGAAGGCTATTATGGCACAGGATAGACAAGTGCTGGATATTTTGGACATGCAGATGAGACAGGTCGAGAGCGAGTTAAGTAGACTCAAGGAAAATGTGGCCAAGGTCGAGGAGTTAAAAAAGGTCAAAAACTCCAGGATGGCACTACTTGAAAAATATATTGAAAAAAAAGTTTTTTTGTTAATGAAGACGCATAGAGAGAAGGAATTTTATGCGAAAGCGGTTGAAGAATTGAAAGAGGCGACGCGGGCTTTAAGTGAGACCATGATGCATTTAGAGACTAAAGAAAAGGAAAGCATGTTACCGGAAAGCTTTGCTAAAATGAAAGGAAAATTACCTCTCCCGTTAAAAGGAAAAATACTGAGAGACGTGAAACAATTTGGATTTAATCCATTTATGCATAGAAAGGGAATATATATCACAGGTTCTCCAGGGGAGGCGGTTAGATCGGTTTTTCCTGGCAGGATAGACTATTCCGGATGGTTTAAAGGATACGGCCAGTTGTTGATTATTGACCATGGATACCATTATTTTACTGTCTTCGCCCACCTTGAGGAAATAGTTAAGGAAAAGGGGGAGGCGGTTTCAGGAGGAGAAGTAATTGGTGTGATAGGAGATCCTGGCTGGCAGGTAGGCCCAGGGGTATATTTTGAAATACGAAGAGGAGGGAATCATCTTGACCCCAAAAGATGGCTTCAATAGGATACAATGTGTTTAAAAAAGGGAAATATATTTCAAAAAAAGGAGAAGGGGGATGTTAAAAACAAGACATAACCATTTTTTTTACAAGACAACTATTTTCATTGTTTTGCTATTGTTGTGTGTAATCAACAATGGTGATCAAGATATTTCGGCTGGTACAAAAGAGGTATATAAGAATATAGAGGTTCTGAGCGAAGTCTTACATAAGATTGAAAGAAATTATGTGGAAGACATAGATCCCCAGGATGTTCTATATGGGGCTATAAAGGGTATGGTGAGGACCTTGGATCCCCACTCCTTTTTTATGAGCCCAGAAGAATACAAGGAATTGATGGTAGAGACAAAAGGAAATTTTTCTGGTGTAGGAATTGAGATAACTATCAGAAACCAGGTTCTTACTGTGGTCTCACCTATTGAAGGGACACCTGCATTTAAGGCCGGGATAAAGGCAGGAGATCAGATAATCATGATAGGAGACAAATCAAGTAAAGAGTTATCCATTATGGATGCAGTTAAGCTCATTCGGGGACCTAAAGGGAGCAAGATTAAACTCACCATTAGGAGGAAAGAGATAGAAAAACCCATAGACTTTATGATTACCAGGGATGTGATACCAATTAAGAGTGTTCGCTCATTTTCCCTTCCTTTCGATATAGGTTACATCAGGATTTCTAATTTCCAGGGCAATACGAGCAAAGAACTCTCTAAGGCCTTAGAAGATATGGAGAATAAAAAGGGATTGAAGGGTTTGATTTTGGATTTGAGAAACAATCCTGGAGGACTTCTGTCTCAGGCGGTAAAGGTAGCTGATGAATTTCTTGATTCAGGGCTGATTGTTTCTATTAAAGGCCGGGATAAAAAAGAAGAAGAAAGTGTCGCTCACAAGAACGGTAAGCCCAGAAAATATCCAATGATTGTCTTGGTTAATGAGGGAAGTGCAAGCGCATCAGAAATAGTGGCAGGGGCTTTACAGGATAACAAGAGGGCCCTTATTTTAGGCTCTACTACCTTTGGAAAAGGTTCCGTCCAGACCCTTTTTCCACTTTCAGATGGTTCAGGATTGCGCCTCACAACTGCTATATACTATACTCCAAGTGGAAAATCAATACAGGCAAGTGGTATTGAGCCGGATATAAAGGTTGCCTTTATACCACCAAAGGAAGAGGCTGAACCAAAAAAACCCGCTTTCATAAGAGAAATGGATTTGAAAGGCCATATCAAAAAAGAGACTCCAGATTTAAAGGAAGTGGAAAAGAGTGGGGCTGTGCCAGATGAGGAGTCTCGCATCCAAACCCGTATCGATAATGATAATCAGTTAAGAAGGGCGATTCAGATACTTCGCTCTTGGAATATTTTCTCTACATTAGAAAGCAGATAGACTGTATCTGCTCAAAGAACAAGCAGTTTTACCCGCCTCGGGTTAAAATCTACTAGATTTTGAGCAATTACAATAGCCTCAAGAATAGAGGTGAAATGCCATTACATGGTTAAATCAAAAGACAAGAAAAAAATAAGACTTAGTGTAACCCTTGTCAGCCTTGGTTTTGCAACTATAATTGTTATCATAGTAATAAGGTATCTCTCAATACCGGATAAATCGAGATCTTCGTTACCATTTGAAGAGGTGTATCTCTATTCCAAGCAATTAAGTCGAGGCATATATCTTATAGATAAGTCTATTTCTGATGGATTCTATACAATAGGAGTGCCAGAAGAAAATATAGTTTTTCCATCTGTTCTTCCGAGACAGAAAGATAAATACAGGTGGAATTTTAGTAGCATAGAAGCGAGGATTCCAAAACAGTTTTCTGTTTTCAAGGTGGGAGAGGAAATCAAAGAAAGGATTTCTCAGTTACCAATACCGACACAAATTACTATAGATAAAAAATCAGACAATGAAATAATCTACACTGTGTACTGCAAAGGCCTGTATACTCATAGATTAAAAATTATGCGAGAGGACAAAAAGATTTCTCATCGTTTCCCATATCCCAAAATAGGTATTATAATAGATGACTTGGGCTATGACATTTCTCTTGCAAACGCCCTTTTGGAGCTCGATTTACCCCTCACCTTTTCTGTGTTACCTTTTACCCCTAATACGAGGTTAATTGCACGTAAGGCCTGGAATGATGGTCGGGAAACAATGCTTCATCTCCCCATGGAACCAATGAATTATCCTGCTATTAATCCAGGGGATGGGGTGTTGTTGGTATCTATGGATAGAGAAATGAGTTTGGATACACTTAATAGGGATTTGAGCCAGATTCCTTTTGTTGCTGGTGTAAATAATCATATGGGGTCGAGATTTACAAAAAACGAGGAGAAGATGGTAACAGTATTGGCTGAGCTAAAAAGGAAAGGGCTTTACTATATTGATAGCAGAACAAGCTGTGATACCGTGGCATTTGATGTGGCAAAAAAAATGGCTCTCAGGACAGCAAGCAGAGATATTTTCTTAGATAATCATCTCTCAGAAAATGCCTTAAAAATACAAATGGAGAGACTGCTTAGCGTGGCTAGACATAAGGGTAGTGCTATAGGGATAGGACACCCTCACAAAAAGACCTTTGATTTATTAAAAAATTTCCAGACGACCTTTACTAATGAAGCCGAGGTTGTGCCTGCTTCTAACTTGGTGAATAACTAATATCCAATACCTGTACATTCTATAAAAGGAGGATCTTTTGAACATACCGCTTCTAGATTTAAAGGCCCAATACAAATCCATTAAAGAGGAAATCATAGCAGCCACTATGGAGGTGTATCAGTCGCAGAGATTTATCCTAGGGCCGAAGGTCGATGCATTGGAGAACGAAATAGCCGCTTACACTCAGGTCAAGTATGCGGTGGGTGTTTCGTCGGGCACTGATGCACTACTCATATCATTAATGAATGCAAATATATGTCCTGGAGACTTGGTAGTCACTTCTCCTTATACCTTTTTTTCCACTGCTGGTTCAATTACCAGGTTAGGCGCTATTCCTGTGTTTGTAGACATAGATACCCATACCTATAATATTGATCCTGAGAAATTGGAGAAAAAAATTTCAACACTGAATACAGATGAGAGGACCCGCTTAAAGGCAATAATGCCTGTTCATCTTTTTGGGCAATGTGCAGACATGGAAGACATTATTGTCATAGCAAAGTCTTTCAATTTAGTAATTATAGAGGATGCAGCTCAGGCTATTGGAGCGGAACACGGATTTAGCGATGGATTGTTTAAGAGAGCTGGATCAATGGGCACCTATGGCTGTTTTTCTTTTTTCCCCTCAAAAAACCTTGGCTCTTTTGGAGATGGAGGCATGGTTACTACAAATGATGAGAAAATATATCAAGAACTTAAGATAATAAGGGTCCATGGGTCTCAACCAAAATATTACCATAGAACTATCGGTGGAAATTTCAGGCTTGACGCCCTTCAAGCAGCTATTCTGTTGGTAAAATTTAAGTATCTTGATCAATGGACTGAAAAAAGAAGAGAGAATGCATACATTTATAGAGAGTTGTTTGCGCGTAAAGGTTTGGAAGAGATCGAGCTTCCTTTCGAGAAAAAAGGTAGACATATATATCATCAATTTGTCGTAAAGGTTGATCGGAATAGAGATGAATTAAAGCAATATTTAGTCAATCAGGGGATAGGTTGCGAGATTTATTATCCAGTTCCGCTCCATGTTCAAGAATGTTTTCGATATTTAGGGTATCGCCCAGAGGATTGTCCTGTTTCCGTTGAGGCTGCAACACAGACCCTTGCCTTACCAATTTACCCGGAGTTAAAATATGAGCAGATTGAATATATTGTAGAAAAAATAAGTTCATTTTATAAAGGCAATATCGGTAGTTAGTTGTCAGTCACCGGCATTGGTATTATTAGGTGTCTTCATAACCCAAGATCTTAACATTTATCCGCCAGACCCGCCTGCCGTCCAGCGGGTAGGCTTAAGGCGGATTTATGTCAAGCCCGCCCTGGCGCGATGTGATTATAACAAGCTATTGTACCTTTAGCACTAAGTGAACGGTAACTATAAAATTTAACCCTTGCATGCCAGGTCTGGGCCAGGGTTTATTGGCGTTCAGTACAAAACTATGATCAGGTTGAGTAAAACGATTATCGGCCCGCCCTCCCCGTCCCGAGACCGGGACGGGATCGGGACGGGCAAGTAGTATGGTACTTACTCCATCAACTTGTCAATTTGAGGCGAAGCCTCGCTAGACACTTAGGAGGGCATAATAGAGAGATTATCACCGGTAAAGCAATATTGACACAAACAAAATATTGGGAGAATATTACATCATGACCGAAGACCTCTTTACATTTTATCAAATGCCTCAACTACATGATCCTATACTTATTGTTGGGTTTGGAGACTGGTCAAATGCTGGCAATGTTGCCCTGAAGTCGATAGAATACATTATTGAAAAAAAGAGGGCTACATTGATAGCTGAGATAGATCCGGACTATTTTTACCAGTTTACTCAAAACAGACCAGTTGTTACTATCAAAAAAGGAAGGCTTTATGGTCTGGTTCTAAAAAAGATATCTTTTTATTTTTGGCCTAACAAAGAAGGAAAAAATGATCTTATCCTCTTAAAGGCACAGGAGCCAGACTATAGATGGTCTATGTTTATTCAGGCCCTGTTTCATTTATGCAAACAATGGGGCGTTTCTCTTATTGTCAGCCTTGGGGGGATGTATGATGATGTCCTTCATACTGAGACCATAGTCTCTGGAGTGTATCCCTTTGGGGATTGGAAAGATGTTTTTGTTGATAAAGATATTCCTCTCATTGAATATGAGGGTCCCTCTGGGATACATGCACTTATTATGCAGAAGGCAGAAAAAGAAAGCTACCCATTTATTGGGCTTTGGGGCCGCTCACCATTATACTTGAGAGGTACAAATTTTAGGGTAGTAATTAGGATCGTTAATCTTCTGGCCTCTTTCTTTGCCTTTTCTATTGATATGGATGAACTTGAGAGTTCTTTAAAGGAATTTGAGAATCAAATTGGGGAAATCTTGGAAAATAATTCAGAATTACAGGAATATATAGAGAAGATTAAAAAAATCAGGAGCGGGAAACTGCGGAAAAAAGATACACCAAAGATTATAAACATAAAAGATTTTATGAGGCAGAGGGATTCATAGCGGTGATGGGTCTATCTTCGCCTGAAAAAGGCTGTCAAAAAAGTTCTTTTATCGAGGTATAGAGATATGTCTAATGTCGTTGTTGTTGGCACACAGTGGGGTGATGAAGGAAAAGGAAAGGTAGTTGATCTTCTCAGCGCTCAGGTAAATAAGGTAGTCAGATTTCAAGGGGGCAATAACGCCGGACACACGCTTGTGGTGGATGGTAAGAAATCTATTTTCCATGTTATACCTTCGGGGATTCTTTATCCAGGTACGAGATGCCTTATTGGCAATGGAGTAGTAGTTGACCCTGAGGTTTTTTTAGAGGAGATACAAGGACTCTTTGATAAAGGAATAGCTATTAATCCCAAAAGATTAGGTGTAAGCGAGAGGGCCCACCTCATTATGCCTTACCATAAGGCCATTGATATAGCCCGTGAAAAGACAAAAGGGGCTTCCAAGATCGGGACTACTGGTAGAGGCATAGGCCCATGCTATGAGGATAAGGTGGCCAGAGTGGGAATAAGAATCATTGATTTAACAGATCCGGATATATTAAAGGAGAAAATTAAGGCAAACTTAAAAGAGAAAAATTTTTATCTCACTAATCTTTTTGGAAGCGAACCCCTGGAATATCAGCCTATCGCAGAGAGATACCTTTCAATAGCTCACGAGCTTTCCCCATTTATTGTTGATGTCTCCACTGAATTGGATGAGGCCATGAGAAGGAATGAAAACATCCTTTTTGAGGGAGCCCAAGGAACACAATTAGATATTGACCACGGCACATATCCTTATGTCACCTCTTCCAACCCTGTGGCAGCAAATGCATGCATAGGAGCAGGAATAGGGCCGAAGAGATTGGACAGCATTGTCGGCATTGTAAAGGCATATACAACTCGCGTTGGTGCTGGTCCATTTGTCTGTGAGCTCATTGATGAGACCGGTGATTACCTTCAAGAAAAAGGGCAAGAATTTGGTGCCACAACTGGCAGGCCACGCAGGTGTGGCTGGCTGGATCTTGTTGTAGTCAGATATTCAGCCCGCATAAATGGGCTGACCCATCTGGCAATAACAAAGCTCGATATATTAACAGGTTTGAATTCGATTAATCTATGTGTCGCATATGAGTATAAGGGAAAAAGGCTTGAAAATATCCCGGCTCAGTTGTCTATCCTTGACAAATGTAGCCCTGTGTATGATGCGATGGATGGATGGCAGGAAGATATCTCTGGGGCGAGGACCATTGGAGACCTCCCAAGCAATGCTCAGGCCTATGTAAAAAGGATTGAGAAGTGTGTCGGCATTCCAGTTTCGATTATATCTGTTGGCTCAGAGAGGGATGAGACGATTGTGTGTAAAAATCCATTTAATAATAAGTAAGTGTTCAGCTATCAGCAGTCAGCTTTCAGTAGTAAAAGGATTCTAAAAATTAGGAGTTGTTTTCCAATAGATACTTTCATAGTAAAAATGTTTTTTGCTTTTCTGGCTGACTGCTGGTTGCTGATCGTTGAACGTTTTTAATTGAATGGCCTTTTCTGGTAGGTGGCGCTATAATAAATGTTGTTACCACTAGTATGGCAAAGGCGGTATAGATTATTGTAAACAACCACCCGGGTGCATTATAATACAGAAGAGAGTCAATAATAGTGCCGATAAAGGAGACCTTCTCTTCAGAAAGGTTAGGAGCATACCTGAGTTTAAATTCAAGGACTGTTAAAGGACAATTTATCCCCAATAATGCCTCCAGAGCAACCCCCACAATAGCCAACAAGTGAGTGATACGAAAGGGAAGGTTTCTTATCCATTTCCACCTAAGAATGATGCCTACGACAATAAGGATAAACCCCAGAATAACATAGATAACATATCCAAGATGAATGATAGCAATTACATCGGCTAAGAATAAATAAGGCATGGCAAAACAATAGTTAATTTTCTGCAGAAACTTTTTTATCATCTAATGTTATCATACTATTTCGGTAATTTTCCAATTTTTATATTCATAGGAAAATCCTTGACTTTTTATAATTTACGAGTATAGAGATAAAATACAAATACAGATGCAGCAATAATGATTTTTTCTCTATTTAACGATTCAATCATGCCGCCAAAACAGAAGATAGTTGTCTCTTTTGCAGAAAAGGCAGGAATCGTGGACGTGAGCTATATGTCCGAAGCAGCCCAGAGACTCGATGTCCAGCGCTCTCTTGTATTTTACCAAAAAAAACCGCACGATAATGTAATCAGGCTATCCAGAGAGGAAAATGTAGAGCTTATCGAAGCCCCCAACCCCAAGCAGGAAATCAAGACAATTAATGAAAGATTTGGCAAAGATAAATACGATATTATTATTAAAAATCTGGAGGACATGAGAGCCAGCATGATGGACCCATTTTGACACAAAGAAAGGGGGTGAAACCGCATCTTTATGTTGAAAGAATAATTTAACTTACCATAAAAAAGGAGGGGGTTATGAACTCATTACTTTTGGCAGTCATATGTTTTGTGCTTTTTATTATTGCCTATCATACCTATGGAAAATACCTGGGACAAAAGATATTCAAGATTAATCCTGATGCCAAGGTCCCTTCTTCAGAGCTGCGCGATGATATCGACTACGTTCCCACAAACAAGCACATACTTTTCGGACATCATTATACCTCCATTGCCGGCCTGGCGCCGCTTGTGGGACCTGGTATAGCTCTTATCTGGGGATGGGTCCCGGCCCTCATATGGATCGTGTTCGGATCCATTTTTTTGGGTGCGGTTCACGATTTCGGGGCTCTGGTAGTGTCTATGCGGGCAAAGGGCCGTTCGGTCGGTGATTTAGTCAGTGACCTTATTAATCCCAGGGTCAGACAGCTCTTTTTACTTATCATCTTTTTTCTGGTCTGGATAGTGCTTGCAGTGTTCTGCCTGCTTATCGCTATGTTATTCGGTATGTATCCCCAGGCTGTATTTCCTGTCTGGCTTGAAATACCCATCGCTGTCTGGCTGGGCCATATGGTTTACAAGAAGGGGAAGAGTCATACTACATTGGCCATTGTAGCTGTGGTCATCATGTACATAACCGTCATCATAGGTGCTTACTTGCCGATAAAGATGCCCGGTATGTTCGGTATGAGCAACATAATGGTCTGGATGATTATCCTTTTCGTCTATACTTTTATAGCCTCTTCTCTTCCGGTCCAAACCCTGTTGCAGCCAAGAGATTACATCAATGCGCATCAGCTTTTTGTCGTTTTTGCGCTCCTTTTTATTGGGGCGATCTATGCCCATCCACCGGTTGTGGCACCGGCTGTTAACCTATCTCCAGAAGGGGCTCCAATGATTATCCCAATGCTCTTTGTGATCATTGCCTGTGGGGCCATTTCAGGATTTCATTCCCTGGTCAGCTCGGGCACCTCTTCCAAACAGTGTGCTAACGAAAGAGATTGTAGATTTGTGGGATATGGAGGAATGTTGATGGAGGGGTCCCTTTCGGTCCTGGTAATCGTTGCCTGTGGCGCTGGCATCGGCCTCGGTCTTGTCATCAAAGGAGGGGAGGTTTTAACTGGCGCTGCTGCATTCACGCACCACTATGCATCGTGGGGTGCCGCATCAGGTCTTGCATCAACGCTTGATGCCATTGTGCAAGGCTCGGCCAACCTCCTGGCAAGCTATGGTATCCCTATGAAGATAGCAGTAACAATTATGGGGGTCTTCATAGTCTCTTTTGGTGCCACTACCCTGGATACGGCAACCAGAATCCAGCGATATGTCGTCGCTGAGCTGGGAGCAAGCTGGAAGGTAAAGCCCATGACCGGCAGGTATACGGCAACATTTATTGCAGTGGCTACGGCCCTGATCCTCGCCTTTTACTCCGGAGATGGTAAGGGTGGCCTGGCCCTTTGGCCTTTGTTTGGAGCGACCAACCAACTTCTGGCAGGCCTTACCCTGTTAGTCCTCACTATCTATCTGTTAAGAAAGAAAAGGTCCATAAAGGCTGCCCTTATTCCCTTTATATTCATGGTGGTTATGGATGGCTGGGCAATGCTGATAAACATAAGAAACTACGCTGCAACAGGTAAGGTGTTCCTGCTTGTCTTGGCGGTTATCATCTTTTTACTCCTGATCTGGATGATTCTAGAAACCCTTATCGCAACGAAGGTACTGGAGCGGAAAGTTGAGGGTGAGCCGTTTCCTAGCTTTGGTTAGTCTGTAAGTATTACAGCAAGAAAGGCAGGCTTTAGGCCTGCCTTTCTTGTTACTCCGTAGGACTTGCCTCTATAAAGTAATCTTCCTATAATCTTGCACATCAATAAGGGAAAGAGCACTATGTTTTAACTCTTTCTCAATTCTATTCTTACCTGTTTGTTTGTGATAATAAAGACTCTCAAACCTTTGTATTGTAGTAGCCTTTGGCAACCGATTTTTGGTATAGTTTAACCTATGAAAGGCTTATTATTTTTGGATCAGGTGACTTAATGAGAAAACATAGAAAGATCGGACTGGCATTGGGTGGTGGCGGGGCAAGAGGCTTTGCCCACATAGGGGTTATGAAGGTTCTGGAAAAAGAGAAGATAACGCCTGATATTATTGTAGGAACGAGCATAGGCTCTATTGTGGGAGGTGCCTTTGCAAGCGGGATGAAGATTGAAGAAGTGGAGAAGAGGGCTGAGTTGTTTTTAGAAAGCGATCTTTATCAATCATCCGAGCTTAAGGCTATGGGGGATGCAGAGAGTGGAGCCGAACAAAGGCTGAGCAGGCGTATTCAGTCCTATTTTATGACCAAGATTCGATTGACCCAGGCACTCTATAGGCCGAGCATTTTGCAAATAGATGAAATGCAGGAGTTTGTGAACTTTTTTATACCTGATATACAAATAGAAGAAACAATAATTCCTTTTAGAGCAGTAGCAACCGATCTAAGGAGCGGTGAATGCGTTGCCCTTAAAAAAGGCTCTTTGCGGCGCTCTATATTAGCCAGCTCTGCTGTTCCTGGTGCTTTACCCCCGGTTGAGATTAACGGAAGACAATTGTCTGACGGTGGTATTATTTGTAATGTGCCTGTACAATATCTCTTTGAAGAAGGCGTCCAAGAAGTAATTGCAATAGCTGTGGATAGGGATATAGCTTTATGCTCGGAGCTTCAAACAGCTGTGGACATATATGTAAGGGCTGGCGAGATACAGGGATTTCACCTGGAGAAATACAGCCTCGAAAATGTCGATATTGTTATTAGGCCACAAATCGGCGCCATTCATTGGACTGATTTTTCCCGATCAAAGGAATTGATCTCCCTTGGCGAGGCAGCGGCTATGAATAGTCTTCCTGAGATACAAAGGTTGGCGAAGCGAATCTATAAGCGGGACGTACTGGAAGGGCTAAAGAGGGCAGCCAAAAAGCTTTTTGGTGTCACACCATCAAGAAGCGGGTAATTATGCTCAGATAGAGCAGGAGTCCAAGCACATCGTTTGATGTGGTAATGAATGGTCCGGCAGCTAATGCTGGGTCAATGTTTAGTTTTCTGAGGAGAAGAGGAACAAATGCTCCAAAGGAGCCGGAGAAGAGTATTACTGTGATCAGGCTCATCCCTACCCCTACACCTAATTTGGGATCAGATAACCAGAAAGCTACTACAAGCCCTAACAAGATACCGCATAGAATACCATTTATCAGGGCGACCCGCAGCTCAGTTAGAAGTCTTCTACCAGTATGAACTATACTTATTTCGCCTGTTGCAAGGCCTCTGATAACGACAGTAGCTGCCTGGGTGCCGGTGTTCCCACCCATTGCCATTATTACTGGTATAAAAAAAGACAGGGCAAGTATTTTTTCAAGAGAGCCATGAAAGTGGTTAATTACGATAGCTGATATAAGCCCTCCAAAGAGACCCAAAAGTAACCACGGGAGGCGAGCCCTGGATATTTTCAATGCTGATTCTTCAGCAATTTCCTGATCCAAAACACCTGCCATCAGAGAGAAATCCTCACTGGCCTCCTCTTCCATGACATCTATAATATCATCGTGAGTAATTCTCCCTATCAGTTTATGCTGGTTGCTCACGACTGGTACGTGCGTAAGATTGTATTGTTTAACGATTCTGGCGATCTCTTCCTGGTCGGTGTCAGCAGCTACACTAAGCACATCGGGGTTCATTACATCTTTAATCTTTGTGTCTCTTGGCTCAAGAAGGAGATCCTTCATAGAAACAACCCCTACCAGCTTGCCGTCATTATCCACCACCCATACATAATAGATGTTTTCAACCTCTTCCCTCTTGTTTCTGATATTTTCTATGGCTTCTCTGATTGTTGATTCGGCGTTAACCGAGACAAATTCCAGGGCCATGATACCGCCAGCGGTGTCTGTTTTATAGCCAAGCAGTTTTTGTAACTCTTCAGATACATCAGGCTGAACCAAACTGATTATTTTTTGAGTCCTTTCTCTTGGAAGATAACTGAAGATATCTGTGGCATCATCTGAATTCAGTTCATTTAAGATCTGGGTGATTGTCTGATCATCAAGTTCATGAGCAATTTTTTCCTGGAGTGGTGCTGATATCTCTTTCAAGACCTCGCCAGCCCTTTCAGGGGTAAGAAGGGTAAACACAGCGAGCATTTCATCACTGTCCAGGTGTTCTACTAAATCAGCAAGATCTGCTGGATGAAGCTCCTCAATTAACCTTTCCATATCTGAATATGCCTGCTCCTGGATCATATTTCTTATGGTATCAAGGAGGTTTTTATAGTCGATTTGGGTCATTTTTAAAACTCGAATTGATTAATGGTCACTTGTTATTCGTAACTCGTTAAACCTTCAATTCACAATCCGTAATCCATAAATCTCGAAATTCCTAAATAAGATTCTGGTAGTTCTCGATATTTTTCGGTGCATTTTAATGCATTATTTTTTAGCCTTCAGAGAGATTATTTCAGCAACCTTCCTTCCAGAAAGGATCATTCCACCAAAGATAGGGCCCATGCGAGGGCCACCAAAGACATTGTTGGCTGCCATTCCAGCGACAAAGAGGCCAGGGAAGACCTCTTTGGTGTTATCTACGGTGAACTGCTCTCCTTTCTCTGCCCACAAGGGCATTTCCCCGACCACGTCTCCAGTTTTTGTATTTAGCTTTACGTTCATTTTTCGTGTCACAATTCTGCAAATTTCCGCTGGGTGACCGGTCCCATCCACCACATAAGATGCCTTTATGCCAAGGGGATCCACATGGAGCCCCAGATTTTCCACGGGAGACCAGCTAATGACAAGCCCAGAAACCCTGGGCTGACCGTTCTCTTCCCTGAACAGCACGTCCGTCGCTTTTATCAGATTAAAGATAACTGTTCCTGCCTTGACGCACTTTGAAATAATGGTAGAAGAGGATTCAACACTGTCCATGGTATGGTAGCCATCCCCCTTTGGGCGATATGCGATTCCCATCTCTTCTATTATATGAATGGCATCATCCTGAATGACAATCTCGTTGAACATCATGCCACCACCCCACATACCGCCACCAGGTGCAAGTTTTGATTCAAATATAACTGCCTTGAGTCCTTCTTTTGCAAGATAATAGCCTGCAATCAGATTAGAAGGACCTGCTCCTACAAGCGCTACATCGACAGTTAAAGATCCGAGAAGCTTTTCCATGTAAGATTCAATAATAGATCTGGAAATAGCAATATCATCTAGTTTCATTTTTCCCTCCAAGAGAAAGCATAAACATTTAAGATTACCTCTTGATTTGTACTATGATTAGGCAACACAGGATACCCTTTTTTGATCACAAGTCAATAAAATATTGACATTGACTTGATAGGTTATATTTGATATTCAGCAATTACTTGGTAATGTCAGTCCCGATAAATCGGGATTGTCAGTGGCCATTTGTATTTATATTTCTAAGCGCTTATAGGTGAAACATAGAAGTTATCATCTTTGCTGCTATTTGACTGAATTAATTGATTTATCTATTTCTTTCAACGGACAACAAACAACGGACAAAAAACATTAATACCTTAACTCTCAGAGACATACATTATGGACTATAAAAAAACACTCAATCTTCCACACACTGATTTTCCCATGAAGGCAAATCTTGTCAAAAAAGAGCCTGAAATATTAAAAAAATGGGAGCAAGAGGATATTTATTCACTGATACGGAACACATCTAAAGGAAGACCCACGTATATCCTGCACGATGGCCCACCTTACGCAAATGGCAATATTCATATGGGGACTGCATTTAATAAGATTTTAAAGGATATAATTATTAAATCAAAGCAGATGGATGGATATGATGTTCCCTATGTACCTGGATGGGACTGTCATGGTCTTCCTATAGAATGGCAGGTAGACCATGAACTTGGAGATAAAAAGCTTGAGATGACCCAGTCAGAGGTCAGAAAAAGGTGTCGGGATTTTGCTGATCATTTCATAAAGATTCAAAGGGATGAGTTTAAGAGACTTGGAGTTTTAGGTGAGTGGGATAATCCTTACTTGACTATGAACTATATATATGAAGCCACTATTGTGAGGGAGTTTGGCAAGTTTGCACTTAATGGCAGCCTTCTTAAAAGCAAAAAGCCCGTGTATTGGTGTAATTCTTGTAGTACTGCCTTGGCAGAAGCAGAGGTTGAATACGAGGATGATACATCTTCCTCTATCTTTGTAAGATTTCCCTTTGTTTCTGATCTAACAGAAAAATATTCTTCCCTTGCTGGAAAAGATATTTTCATCGCTATATGGACTACAACTCCGTGGACTATACCGGCTAATCTGGCAGTGGCCCTTCATCCTGATTTGGAATATATTGCGGTTGATACGGAGAAATATGGTGTTTTGATATTGGCTGAAGGCCTTTTAGAGTCTTTCTTGAAGAAAGTGGGTATTGAAGAGTACGCTCTTCTGGAACGGTTTGGTGCCCGTGAGTTAGAAGGTCTCAAGGCCAAGCATCCTATTTATGATAGAGAGTCAGTAATTATTCTCGCCGATTACGTTACCCTCGATGTGGGCACTGGCTGTGTTCACACTGCACCTGGCCATGGGCAGGAGGACTATGAAAGTGGCTTAGAATATAACCTTGAAATATATTCCCCTGTTGACGAGAGAGGGAGATTTACAGAAGATGTTGAATTTTTTGCTGGGCAAGAGGTCTTTGAGGCCAATAGAAATGTTATTGAGAAGTTGAATGAGTTAGGGGTATTGCTTAAAGAAGAAACGATTATCCATTCATACCCCCACTGCTGGAGATGTAAAAAGCCTGTTATATTTAGGGCTACGGAGCAATGGTTTATCTCAATGGACAAGAAGGATTTAAGAGAAAAATCCCTTAAGGCCATAAGGGCTGTGGAGTGGATCCCAAGCTGGGGGGAGGAGAGGATTTTTGGCCTGGTTAAGAATCGACCTGATTGGTGTATCTCCAGGCAGCGTTCGTGGGGTGTACCGATAACTATTTTTTACTGCCTCAAATGTGGCAATTACGTAATCACACAGGAGATCGTTGATCATGTAGCGAGCCTTGTTGAACAACATGGCACAGATATCTGGTTTGATTTGTCTGCTCATGAGCTTTTACCACAAGGGATAACCTGTCCTCTCTGTCACGGGGATACATTTAGAAAGGAGACAGATATCCTGGATGTCTGGTTTGACTCTGGTGTAAGCTTTACTGTTCTTGAGCGTAGGGGGGACTATCTGAGGTACCCTGCTGATTTATATTTGGAGGGAAGCGATCAGCATAGAGGCTGGTTCCACAGTTCCCTTTTATGTTCAGTAGGTACAAGGAATAAAGCCCCCTTTAAATCTGTCTTAACACATGGATTTGTGGTTGACGGAAACGGAAGAAAGATGTCCAAATCTCGGGGTAATGTTATCTCTCCGGAAGAGGTTATTAATAAATATGGTGCTGAGATATTAAGGCTCTGGGTGGCCTCCGAGGACTATAGGGGTGATATACGGCTATCGCAGGAAATTTTAAACAGGTTGACAGAGGCGTACCGAAGGCTTAGAAATACCTTCAGGTATTTGCTTGGGAATCTTTATGATTTTGATCCTTTAAAAGATGCCGTCTCTTATCAGGATTTACTAGAACTTGATAGATGGGCCCTTCACCAGCTTCAGGAATTAACGGAAAAGGTACTAGGATCCTACCAAAGATTTGAGTATCATTCTATATACCAGGCCGTCTATAATTTCTGTGTTCTTACCCTCTCTTCCTTTTACCTGGATATAGTAAAAGACAGGCTTTATACGACTCCTTTTAATTCAAAAGAGAGAAGATCTGCGCAGACAGCCTTGAATGAGATCTTAGAGTGTCTTGTCAGACTTGTGGCTCCCATCATCCCCTTTACAGCTGATGAGGTATGGGGATATACTCATAATAAAGAGAAGTCAATCAGCATCCATACAGATTTATTTATACCCGCCAGAGAGGAGCTTAAAGATAACGCACTGATCGAGCGCTGGGAGGTAATATTAAATGTTCGTAAGGAGATTACCAAGGCACTGGAGCTCGCCAGAAATGAAAAGATTATTGGTCATTCCCTGGATGCGGCGGTAAGTTTGGCTCTTCCCCACAATCTTTTACAGGGATTGAAAGATTACAGGGATGAATTGAGGTCTATCTGTATTATCTCTGCTGTTGAATTTGTAGGTGAAGGAAAAATTGAGGGAGGTTACGAAAGCAAGGAATACCCTGGTTTAGTAATCAAGGTAATGCCATCCCCTTTTAATAAATGCGAGAGGTGCTGGATCCATGATTCTACGATAGGACATGATAAAGAGCACCCTGCATTATGCAAAAGATGCGTGCAGGTTATTAAATTAAGTGCCTAAAATACTTAAAGTTAAGGAATTGTAACTTGGGTAAATCATGTAATTGCACAAACTTACGCATGCTTCAGGGCTCCAAATCTCTGATGCTTGATAATTGCTAATTTTTAATTGCTAATTTTTAATTGAAAAGAGATTATTTCTTATTTATTGGTGTAGCCCTTGTTGTTTTGCTCCTTGATCAGGCCTCTAAATGGATGGCCGTTACTCACATAGAGGCGCATCAAAGCCTTTCTGTAATCCCCGGATTTTTTAATTTAGTTTTGGTTAAAAACAGAGGGATGGCCTTTGGTATCTTTAGCCAAACACGAAGTGGATTTTACTACTATTTTTTACTATTCACAACAATAGGAGCTACAGGTGTAATCCTTTTTTTCTTTTTTTGGATAAAGAGGAGCAAAAAATGGCTGACGGTAGGGCTTTCGCTTATCCTCGGAGGGGCCTTGGGCAATCTTATAGACAGGGTACGGTTGGGTTATGTAATTGATTTTTTAGATTTTTTTTTAAAAGGCTACCATTGGCCCGCATTTAATGTAGCTGATTCTGCAGTTACTGTAGGCACATTCTGGCTTCTTTGTAATATAATACAAGGAAAGAAGATCATAGAAGCCGAGTGATACATTCTTACCATTCAGACATATCCATACTATTATATCCTATCAAATTTTATATGTAACTAATCACAGAGTAATCAGGCAATGAGCCCTTTTCTTCAGTTCCAAGGCCCCTGGCCTGGCTGCCCGCCAGTCACTTTGGAAAAGACCTCATTACCTTACGAGATCTTTGCACAACCTGACAATCTTTGTAACACAAGAAAAGCCCACCCTCTTTAAGGAAATATAAGTTATACAAAGCTCTCCTTACATATTAACCACTGAGGGAGTGCTTCCTAATCACCAACCTTCTTATGATAACAGATGTTCATTGCCAATTCTTATCCTGGTAAGGCCTGCTTCTCTTGCTGCATTAAGACATTCTTGAGCCTGTATTCTGGTGGTTGTTGGAAGATCCGTCATTAAGAAATGAGGGTAAAATCCTAACAAGGAATAGGGGATATCAGGGTTGCAACTATAGATAAAGGAGGCGATTTGGTAAATCTCTTTTATATCTATATATCCTGGCACGAGCAGTGTGCTAGCCACAAGCAGAGGCACCTCTGACCTTTTATGAATATTCTGGGCAACTCTTTTAAAATTATCTAATGTCCTTTTATTGCTCAC
>Ga0307378_10001377_pt1 | contig 39760 bp, 39 predicted proteins | sample UN1MG_FD_202238 | JGI IMG/M metagenome (GOLD analysis project Ga0307378, IMG submission 202238) | Soil microbial communities from Risofladan, Vaasa, Finland - UN-1 | ecosystem: Environmental > Terrestrial > Soil > Coastal area > Acid sulfate soil | place: Finland: Risofladan, Vaasa | collected...
CTGAGGAGTTTGGACTGAAGAGGAGGGGATAGATCTCCGATCTCATCCAGAAAAAAAGTTCCTCCATGAGCATCCTCGATGAGGCCCGGCTTGTCTCTGAATGCGCCAGTAAAGGCTCCTTTGACATGACCGAACAACTCGCTCTCCAACAAATGATCTGGGATCGCACCACAATTGACGGCAACAAACATCCCCTCCTTCGTTTGCCCCTCATCATGGATCGTGCGGGCGATCAACTCTTTCCCCGTTCCGCTTTCTCCCCAGATAAACACGGGAACATCTGTATTTTTTACCCTGTCGATCATCCGGAGCACATTTAGAAAACGCTCGCTCTGTCCAACAAGAACCGTATGGTTATAAAGGTATGGAGGGGCCAATTCTCCGTTTTTGTCTAAATAATTCCGCAGAATATACTTAATGGGTTTTGCCAATTCAGCCAAGAGATCCAGATTCTTGTCCGTGTAAGGGCCAGAACCAGAGTGCCTATCGACACACAGTGCCCCTAAAGGATGATGCCAATCGATAAGGGGCACACAGAGTATGTTTTGGTTGTTTTTTTCCCCGAACATCCCATCGTATGGGAGGATTCGCTCTGGGTTTTGTGAATTAAAAACGAGAGGACACTGGCTGTCCAGCACCTGTTGGATGATCCTCGATCGGAAATCTGCGTTCATGCGGTCAGTTTTGTTTTCTGATCCTCGAACAATCATCTGATTCCTCTCATTCTTGATGTGAAGCACCACCCGCTCCGATGGGATCACGTCCTTGATCAAATCCAAAACTTTTAAGAGGAATGGGGGAGTTCGCAACAGTATCACCTCACCGGAACTTGTTGCCAAAACAATTCTGGCTCAGTACAGATAACGAATTCGCTCAGCGCATTTTCTCACGGTGTGTGATCTGACAGATTTTTGGGAGGAACGTCAAATGGGCGCATAAAGCGGGGACACTTCAAAAACTGCGTGATGGGAAAAGTCTATTTTTTTATCTGGAGGGATCTTATTCTTTCCGCAACGTCGCGGTATTCCGGATTCCATTTGTTGACTTCGTCGTAGATCTTTAACGCTTTATTGGCGTCATTCATATCTTCATACAGGGAAGCGATCTCATACTTGAGCGCAAACTCTTGATTCGCATCCTTTTCCGTTATTCCCTGGGCCTTGTCGAGCCATTTCATGGCCTCTTTGTATTCCTTTTTCTGCCTGTAACAGAAGCTGATGACACTGTAGCACTCGACCTCCAGGTTATTGTCTTCTGCCGCTAGTTTACACTCTTCAATGGCCTCATCGAACAGCCCCTGCTCCAAGAATGCAATCCCCAGGTTGTAATGGCTCTCGTAATCCTCTTTCTCCACTTTCTCATCCAGGGCCTTCCGGAATTCTGTGACGATATCGCTTAAGGCCTTCTCAACGATCGTGGTGTCGCCTTTGATCTGATTGTTGCAGGTGGCTTTAATGGCATCCAATTCCTTGGCGATCCTTTCAGAGAGATCATAATAAATTCTTTCGCCTAACTCCTCAGAGACGATGGGAACGATGTCTGTTTCTGCAAAGATATCTGCCGAGGTGAGTTTTTCCTCTCCAACAGCCTCATCAAGAAATGATTTTCCCTCTTTAGAAATTTCACCGATTGTCGGAAATATCTGGGTCTCTCTTTTTGTGACCTTATCCACTCTGTCTGAGATCTCATCCACTTTGATATCAGCAGCTATGATCTTCAGAGAATCGATCTTCTGCGTGATTCTTATATCATCAGGAAACTTGTTCCTCAAATTTTCCAGGAGTCGTCTTGCATTTCGGATCAACCCTTGATCGACATAGAGATCAGCCTTCGCCAAAGTCGAGTCAACGATGTTCTTCGCCTCTTCGACCTGGACTGAGGTTTCTTCCTCTCCCCCCGCTTCCTCCAAGATCCCCAGATCCTTCTTCAGCTGTTTAGATTCGTTGTAATACTTTTCATTCTCTGGAAACGTGCTGAGGAGTTTACTGAGGACAGATAACATCTTCTCTCTCAGGTTGTTGTTCCGGTACTCATCTAACATGACCTTACAGACGAGTTCGAAATTCTTTATTTGGTCCTTGGATTTGTAGATAGCTGCCAATTTCTCCAATGTAGGTAGATGGGCTTTTTGGGCAGCCAGAATGAGCCCGAGAAGTCCAATGGCTTTATCACTCTTTTGTTTTCTGATCAATGTGTCGATAAGAGGCTCATACTGTTCGAAGGCGTGATCGAATTCGCCCGTCTGGATGTAGATCCTTCCTAACTTGACTCTCGCCTCGACATCCTTGGGCCTGATGGAAATAATCCGGGAAAAAATCTCGCCGGCCTCTTTGAAGCTTTTATCCTCGAAATGAAGGTTCCCCAAAATATACAAGGCCTTAAGATTCTTGTCGTCTTTTTGAAGGATTTCCTCAACGAGGTCCAGCGCTTCTTTCTTCTTGTTATCTCTCTTGTAAAGCTCTATGAGATTAGTGATCGTGCGAGAATGGTCTTCCTTGAGCTCTTTGGCGCGGTTAAGGATCTCACTAGCTTCTTTGAGTTGGTTCTTCCGCATTTTGAACTCAGCAACCTTGTTGAGTTCTTCGAGCGCTTGATCGATCATTTTTTCATTCGTGTAGAGTTCCGCAAGTGTCAACCGCGATGATATGTCATCTCTATCCAGCTTGAGCAGGTTTTCGTACATATCAATAGCTTCCTTGGTCTTTTTGGACTTGGATAGATTCTGAGCGAGATTCATGTACTCCGCTCTTGCTTCCGAAGAAAATCCCTGATCCCGGTAGAGTTCAGCCAATCTCTTGGAGGAATCTACATTGTCGGGAACGAGCCTTTTGATCCTTTTGTATATTGCTATGGCTTTGGAAAAGAGCCCTTTATTCTCATAAAATTCAGCAATCCTCTCAAACTCTTCAACAGCTTTTTGTTTGTTGTCGGCTTTAATGAAAAGATCTCCGAGAATATTGCGGATGGAGATATCCTGTTCTTCGCCAGACAGAAGTTTTCTGTACTCGGCAATTGCCTCTTCCAGCCTGCCTTTTTTGATATGTTTTTCTGCGACAGACTCGATCTTGGCTCTATCTGACTTAAGAATCATTTTTTGCCCTCGAGATTATAGGACTGCCTGTGTAAGGCCGTCGGCCCCAGTTTTTGAAGTGCATCGTAATGCTCCCTGGTTCCATACCCTTTATTCCTTGAAAGTGCATAACCCTGAAAAACAAGGTCGAGTCGCTTCATCATCCTGTCTCTGGTGACTTTAGCAATAATTGATGCAGCCGCAATGGAAATGCTTTTTTGATCTCCTTTGGGCAAATTCATCTGGGGATAATTTACATCATTAAGCCTAAATCCGTCAACTAAAAGAAAATCCGGGACTTTCGACATGCTCTTGAACGCTCTTTTCATCGCCTCAAAAGAAGCCCAATAAATATTCATGGCATCGATCTCAGCACTCGAAGCCATCCCAATTCCCACTGCATCGGAGTGGATAAGGATCAACCTCGCCAGTATCTCCCTTTTAGTCGGAGAAATACGCTTTGAATCATCAATTTCTTCCAACCAAGCTTTTTTCTTCCCGTTTATCAAGGATGCGGAGAACATGACCGCCGCAGCAACAACAGGCCCAAACAGTGCACCTCGGCCTGCCTCATCCAAACCTGCGATGGACCCATATCCCTGGCTGACAATTTCCTTTTCGAACTGGAAATCCGGCACTTCTCCGACCTAAGACCGACTGTCCTTATCGCGCTTCCTTTATTCTTGCCGCTTTGCCCCTCAATTTCCGAAGATAGTAGAGCTTAGCTCTTCTGACCTTTCCCTTTCGGACAGTTTCGATTTCTTTGATCATTTTGGAATGGAGTGGAAATATTCTCTCCACGCCAACTCCAAAGGATATCTTTCTGACAGTAAACATGGCACTCGGACCCGATCCCTTTTTGCTGATGACATCGCCACGGAATACTTGGATCCTTTCCTTTTCGCCTTCTCGGATTACGACATGGACTTTAACAGTATCTCCGACGTTGAAAGAACCCACATCACCTTTTATTTGTTTTTCTTCAACCATATCAATCAGGTTCATTTGTTTTTCCTTCCTTTTCTCTTTGTATTTCCTCGAGTATCTTCAAATCTTCAGGAGACAATTCCCCCTCTTCCTCCAACATATCCATCCGAAACTTGGCTGTTTTTTCGATGGATTTTTTCCTTCGCCACTGGGCTATGCTTTTGTGATCTCCCGAAAAAAGAACTTCGGGAACCTTCATCCCCCTAAAATCTCGAGGTCTAGTATACTGTGGATGGTCGAAGAGTCCCAAGAAAAAAGAGTCATGTTTGACAGACTCCATTTTTCCAACGACATCGGGCAAAAGGCGGGAAACAGCATCGATGATCACAAAGGCTGCCGGTTCTCCCCCGGTCAACACATAATCGCCGACGGAAATCTCGTGTGTTGCCAGATATTCGTTCACTCTCTCATCGACTCCTTCATAACGACCACAGATAAGAATGACTTGTGAAAACCCAGCCAATTCCTCCGTGACTCGGTAATCAAATTTTCTGCCTTGAGGAGAAAGAAGACAGACCGAAGCGTTCGGATCGGTCCTGACCTTTTCAACGGCCGTAAAGATCGGCTCAGGTTTCAAAACCATCCCCGGTTTGCCTCCGAACGGACGGTCATCCACTTGTCTGTGTTTGTCTGAAGTAAAGTCTCTTAAGTCATGTACTTTGACTTCGATCAAACCTTTCTCTAAGGCTTTCCCCAAAACTCCAGCGGATAATACTCCGTCAAACATACGGGGAAAGATGGTAATTATATCAAATCTCATTTAAGTCTAAAAGTCCTTCCGGAGGCCTGATAACAATCTCACGTTTCTCGAGATTGACCGAAACACAGATGGCAGCGGTGAAGGGGATCAAAATCTCTTTGCCTCCCCTTTCGATCACAAGAAGGTCATTGTCCTTGATGAACAACACATCACTCACAACTCCAACCCTCTTTTTGCTCTCGGTAAAGACAGAACTCCCAACAAGCTGAAAAAGATAGTACTTATCTTCTTCGAGACGGGAGAGATCCTCCTCGGGAAGCATACACTCTTGCCCCACGAGCTCTCTAGCTTGGGCGATAGTGTTAATCCCTTTGAATTTTAAGATGTAAAAATTCTTGTAGGGATAAAAAGATTCTACCTGGAATTCTTCGGGAACCCCCTGTCTGTTAAGGTATACCCTGGAAAAAAAAAGGCTTTTTGATCTCTCCGGAATAGAGCTTAAATCTCAATTCACCTTTTTTTCCCCGGCTCCTTAATAGCTTTCCAATACTAACCAAATTAATTTTTTTCAATGATCTCGAGATTAAATCTCCTTTTCAGCTTCATCCCAGAGGCACCAAGAATTACTCTGATGGCGCGTGCAGTTCTTCCCTGTTTGCCGATTACTTTACCTAAATCTTCCGGAGCAACTTTGAGTTCCAAGATCGATGTTTGTTCCCCCTCCAACTGGGAAACATGTACCTTGTCCGGATTGTCAACTAATGCTTTGGCAATCATCTCAACGAGTTCTTTCACTGTGACCTCCTAACTGTTTTGTTAATTGGAAAGTTTCTCTTTCTCCAAAACTTTATTCAAAAGAGATTGTACTGTTTTGGAAGCTTGTGCACCTCTTTCTAGCCAGTAGTTTGCTTTATCCATATCAACCTTGATATCCGGTGGCTCTTTGAGAGGATCATAATAACCTAAGATCGCTTTAGCTTTGCTTTCTCTGGGTTTTCTCGAATCGGTCACGATAATCCTGTAGAACGGCCGTTTCTTTGTGCCCAGTCTCATCAGTCTTATTGACATCATTTTGGGTAAACTCGTCCTTATTAAAATTAAAAAAAAATGATATCTGATTTTTGTGGATAAGTCAACTCATTTCAGCTTGCCCACCGCTGAAAAAGTGATATGTTTCTTGTCATAACTCCTTCAAAATAAAGGGCATGTCTCGATCATACGCATACATGCATTTCATTAATGCCCCATGGGCATAGAGGAAAGCATTTTCTTGAACTGGGATTTCTTCATCATCTTCTTCATCTCAAAATACTGTTTCAACAGTTGATTCACTTCCGACACTGGTCTACCGCTTCCTCTTGCGATCCGTTTGCGGCGGCTCCCATTGATGACTTTTGGATTCTCTCTCTCTTTTGCGGTCATAGAGTTTATGATCGCCTCGAAGTAGAGGATCCGTTTGTCATCGATATTCATCTTTGACATCTGCTTAAAAACACCACCCGTTGGCAACATGTTCAAAAACTGAGACATGGATCCCATCTTTTTCAGCTGTCCCAATTGTTTTCGGAAATCCTCTAGGGAAAACTCTTGAGATCTCAATTTACTGGCAAGCTCCTCTGCCTCCTTGAGGTCCGTCTCTTGCTCAGCTCTCTCGATCAGGCCCAGAACGTCCCCCATTCCCATAATTCGGGAAGCCATCCTGTCAGGATGGAAGACTTCAAGCATGTCAAACTTCTCTCCGACGCCAACGAATTTGATGGGCCTGCCTGTAACAGAGACGATGGATAGCGCAGCACCTCCCCGCGCATCGCCGTCAAGCTTTGTGAGAATGATTGAGGTTAGCCCGATCTTCTCCTCGAATAGCTGGGCACTTTTCACAGCATCTTGACCTGTCATCGAATCACCGACATAGATGACCTCAGTGGGCTCAAGAATATTCCTCACCATCCTGAGCTCCTCCATCAACTCTTCATCTACATGGAGTCTTCCAGCTGTATCGACCACAAGAGTGTCATGTCCTCTGTTCTTTGTCTCGGCAAGGATCTTCTTGAGTGCTTTTTTCGGGTCTGCCATCTGGTCCTCAAACAGTTCATAGAAAGACAGATTGAGAGTCTGTGTGATGATGTCCAACTGTTCTTGAGCTGCAGGCCTCTTCAAATCGAAAGAAACAAGCATAGGATTTTTCCCTATATTCTTTAACCATTTGGCTAATTTGCCACATGTGGTTGTCTTTCCCGAGCCTTGAAGACCAACGAGCATGAAAATTGAAGGTGGTGGGCTGGAGAACGTCAATTTTTTTGTCTCTTGCCCCAACATGGTTTTGAGCTCATCTCTTACGATCTTTATGACATGTTGTGAAGGAGTAAGGCTTTCGAGCACCTTTTTATCCAGTGCTTTTTCCTTGATCTTCGACTCGAAATCCTTGACCACACGAAAGTTGACATCGGCTTCAAGGAGGGCCATGCGTATCATCTTCAACGCCTCTGCCATGTTCTTTTCTGTGACTTTGACTTCACCGCGAAGGAATTTGGCAACCTTCTGAAACCTGCTCGATAACTGATCTAACATCGTCTCATCACCTCTCGAGATGTATGCTTACTATGCTAGGATAAATCCCAACTTCAGTCAACACAACTGCACATACTCCAGTCGCTGAACACCACAATAGTCATTCCGAGTGATCAGAATGTATGATATCAAAAACGAACAACTGGAAAGCAGGGCGGCTGCGGTTTTTTCCATCACACAATTGGGGCACCCAATAACGCTATGGAGTATTCATGACATCACAGATTTGGAAACGCATCCTGTCACAACCAGGAGGGTTGACAAAATAGGGTATTGCGATTAAGGTATATCTAATTTTTGAAAAATTTACCCAGGAGGTCAGACCTCCACAAAAAGGTAAAAAATGAAGGCAAAAATCGATTACAAAGAGATCATCAAAATTATAGATCTGCTGGAGGAGAGAAATCTCTCGGAATTCGAGTTAGAGATCGAAGACTTGAAAATCAAGATCAGCAGGGCCGCTCAGAAAACAAACTCCCAAGAAATGGCCCCAGCCGTTCCTCTCGCAGGCGTTACAGCCAACAGTGAGGCTCCCGCCCAAGCAGAGCCTGCTGACGATCAAGAAGGCCTGTATTTCATCACCTCCCCGATGGTCGGAACATTCTACCGCTCACCGAATCCCTCATCTCCTTCCTTCGTAGAAAAGGGAGATATAGTAGCAAAGAACCAGACCCTCTGTATCATCGAAGCCATGAAGCTGATGAACGAGATCGAGACTGAGGTTGAAGGAACCCTTGAGGAGATCTATATCAAGAACGGCAAGCCTGTCGAGTACGGCCAGAAGCTTTTTGCCATCAGGCCACAGAGCTGACCGACCATGATATCCAAGATCCTGGTCGCAAACAGAGGGGAAATTGCACTCCGAATCATCCGTACGGCAAGAGAGATGGAGATTAAGACTGTAGCAGTCTATTCCGAGGCCGACAGGACCTCTCTCCACACAATGCTCGCCCACGAATCCGTCTGCATAGGGCCTGCAAAAGCGGCCGAGAGCTATCTCAACATTCCCAACATCATCACCGCGGCCCAGATCACCAAGGCAGATGCGATCCATCCCGGCTACGGCTTTCTTGCCGAGAATCCCAGATTTCCAGAGATCTGCGATTCTGAAGACATAACGTTCATCGGCCCCTCAGCGTCCCTCATCAACCTATTGGGGGATAAGAACGCAGCACGTCTCAGCATGAAAAAGGCAAAACTACCGGTTATCCCAGGGAGCAATGATGTCATCGTCGAGTTGTCAGAAGCTAAAACCATCGCAAAGAAGATCGGTTATCCGGTGATCCTCAAGGCGGCCTCGGGCGGCGGGGGCAGGGGAATGCGCATCGTTCGTTCACCCAATCAGATGGACGAGCAGTTATCCATTGCCCAGTACGAGGCTAAAGCGGCCTTCGGAGATCCCTCTCTGTACATGGAAAAGTACATTGAGAACTCCCGCCATATCGAGATCCAAGTTATCGGGGATACAAAAGGCCATGTGATCGCCCTGGGCGAGAGAGAATGTTCTATCCAAAGGAAACACCAAAAGGTGTTGGAGGAGACTCCCTCTCCTTTCATCGATGAGAAACTTCGAAAAAGAATAATCAAGGCCGCTCAAGACGCGGCGGATTCCATCGGATACCAGAGTTTGGGCACGTTCGAATTCCTCGTGGACAACGAAAAGAGATTCTATTTCATGGAGGCGAACACTCGTGTGCAGGTGGAACACCCTATCACTGAAATGGTGTATGGTGTAGACCTGATTAAAGAACAGATCAAGATCGCCTCGGGTGAGAAGCTCTCTCTTCCCCATGACCTTCAAATGTCCGGCCACAGCATCGAATGCCGCATCAATGCGGAAGACCCGGATACTTTTATTCCCTCGGCAGGAAAGATCGAATTTCTGGTTCTTCCAGGAGGACAGGGAATTCGCGTGGATTCCGCCGCATACCAAGGATGGACGATCCCACCCGACTACGACTCTCTGCTCGCCAAAGTTGTGGCCATAGCGCCAACTCGGGAAGAGGCGATCCGAAAGATGCAAACCGCACTTGAGATGACCACCATCGTGGGGATCAAAACAAACATCCCCTTGCACCTCAATATCCTATCCAATCCAGACTTCAAGAAGGGCAACTATACGATCCAATTCCTGGAGACATTCCTCTCCAAGAAGATCGTGAAAAGTAAAACATAAAAAGTTGAATTCTTAATAAGGTACATTGAAATAATGAGTACCTTCTGGGATAGAATCAGAGGAGATGTTTTCGTTTCACGTCTTACTTTTATCGATCAATCAACCGGATATCGACCGTGAATTGACCTGAATTATCCTCAGCGACATTTTCATTGACGCCCAAGAACAGTCGTCCACTGATGGGCATTGAGACGATCCGGTCAGACCCGATGTGAAAGATCTCCACCATCTCGTTCCGTGTCTTTTCCCCTGTCTCTTCATCAACTTCGATGGAAATAAGGAAAACCACTTTACCGATCAAAGCACCTATATTCTCGTTCTGGATGGGCTGCTGGACAGTCTTCAGGTCGTATCCATCCGGACCACAGTAAGCCATGGGATTGCCGACCTGGAGGGAAATCCCTCCGGATGCGGAGAAAGAGAGCGCTTTGTCTCCCTCCACATCATAACCTGTATCGGTCCACTGCACATTGCTCGGAACGGAGAGACGGAAGACCCTTCCGGCCACAAATTTGAGCCCCGCGGGCTCCTGCCCCTGCAGACTAAGGGTCAGATGGGAAAATACCAGCACCGCCACAAAAAAAATCAAAAACTTCTCCCGATTTTTTTTTCGTTGTGGACAGGAATAAACATGTCGATTTCGCTTCATAGCTGCTTGCCTAGCTTGAGAATCTGGATCATCTGTTCGTGGATCAGGCCGTTCGAAGCAAGGAGATCCTTCCCGTAAATACTCGCTGTTTCCCCCTGGAAACTGCTCACATGCCCTCCCGACTCCTCGACTATCAAAACCCCGGCGGCAACATCCCAAGGACTCAATTTTAATTCCCAAAATCCATCAAACCTCCCGCAAGCCACATAACAGAGGTCAAGGGCTGCGGACCCGCAGCGGCGGATGGCCTGGACGCGTGTGGCAAAATTCGCAAAATGATCGATGTTGTTCACTTCGCTCTCCCGGACATCATAGGGGAAACCCGTGGCAAGAAGGCTCTTGTCCAGGTCACTAGTAGCAGAGGTGTGGATCTTTTGCCCGTTCACTTGAGATCCTTTTCCCGAAATGGCAGAAAACATCTCTTCTCTCATTGGATCATAAATAACACCACACACGACCTTGTTCTTCCATTCCAGTGCAATGGACACACAGAATATGGGAAAATTGTGGACATAGTTCGTTGTCCCATCGATAGGGTCGATGATCCACCGGAATTCAGAACCTCTTTGTTCACAGAGGTCTTCTTCGGCAAGAAAATCATGATCTGGAAACTGCGAAGAGAGATGGGAGAAAATTACATCCTGAGAGCGCTTATCAAAGTCTGTAACAAGATTTACAGCTCCCTTGTAAACGATTTCTCTTGAAGAATCGATATTTCGGCGGAGCATCTCTCCTGCCATTCTGCTGGCTTCCTCTGCAACCTTCAAGGATTCTTCCCATTCCATAGCTCTCACATATTACCAACTCTTGTGCTGGGTCGCAACCCATCCGCATAAAACCCAAACAATTTTGAATAAATCAAGTATTAAAGATGTAGAATATATTGATATCCATACAGATTTCGAGACCCGAATTTGAGTCCGGAATTATAAAATTGACATAAACGCCTGGATGGCGAGATTGGAAACATTTCTAAATCCGTGATCATATGAACACAAGTTGCGTTATTGAGTGTCCCAATTGTGTGGTGGAGAAAACCGTGAGAAGGGCTCTAGGCGGGCATGGTACATCTCCCTGAGGGGGATGTGAGAGAAGTCCCTACGGATTTTGAATTCTTACGTATAATTAAACTTTTTGCCTTTTATGACGTAGTATAATATGATATTTTCCTCTGAGAGGAACCTAAAATGAATGAACAGGATTACTCGAAAAAAAAGAAAAAAGCCTTGGTCATCCGTACTCCTAAGAAGAGCCCCGGAGGCAAGAAAAGGATTTTTATCATCGTTGCCGTCATTCTAATACTGGCAGTCATCATTATCCTCAATTTTCAGTCTCAACGAGAAAAAGCGCTAAAAGTGACGGTCGAAAAAGTCGAAAACCACGATTTAACTTCTATCGTATCTGCTTCGGGCGAAGTCAAACCCAAGAAAAGCGTAAACATCAGTGCACATATCTCAGGAAGAATCGTAAAAACCGGTGTTGAGGAGGGGCAGACAGTCAAAAATGGCGATTTCCTCTTAAAACTCGAGTCCACTCAGTATGAAGCCAACGCCGACAGAGATCGAGCCGTCATCCACATCTACCAAGCCGAGCTCATAAAAGCAGATGCCCAGCTCAAAAAAGACAAAAGCTTTTACGAACGACAAAAAAAGCTCTACGATGAATTGCTCATTTCAGGAGAACAGTTGGAGGCCGCCAAAACCACACATGAGATCTCCGAGGCCACCCATGAAGCCATCCTGTATCAGATCCGTCAGGCCCAAGCCTCTCTGGAGAGCACCCTGGACATGCTGAGCAAAACTATCTACAACTCCCCCATTGACGGTATTATCACCAGCCTACGAGTAGAAGAGGGAGAGATCGCAATGATCGGGACGATGAACAACCCTGGAACAGTTTTGATGACGATCGCAGACCTTTCTGTGATGGAAGTTGAAGTCGAGGTCGACGAAACAGATGTCATCAGTCTTGCTTTGGGACAAAATGCGGATATTAGGATCGACGCTCTTCCCGACCGTGTCCTACAGGGAACAGTCACCGAGATCGGAAGCTCAGCTCTGCAAAAGGCAGTGACTACAGAAGAATCTAAGGATTTTAAAGTTGTCATCACACTGGAGGATCCACCAAAAAGTCTCAAGCCGGGACTGTCAGCCTCAGCTGATATCATTACCGCGGAACGAAAGGATGTCCTCGCCATTCCCATCGCCAGCCTTGTCTTGAAAGAAAAGGAGAAAAGCGACGATCAAGATGAAGACGAACAGGAAGAGGGCGTCTACATGATCAAGGACAGCAGGGCTAAATTCCAGGTTGTCAAGAAGGGAATCATGGGTGAACTGATGGTGGAGATCACTTCAGGTCTCGAAGAGGGACAAGAGATTGCCACCGGCCCTTACAATGCTCTCCGCCAGCTCAAAGACGATACCTTGATTAAAACTGAGGAAAAAAGGCAATAATCCACATGGACTCAACAAACAATGCCGTCATCCTGGTCGAGAACCTGACGAAAGTCTACCAAATGGGAAAACAGGAGGTTAGAGCACTCTCCGGTGTAACATTCAAGATCCTTCCCAATGAATTCGTGGCGATCATGGGGCCTTCAGGTTCGGGGAAATCAACATTGCTCAATCTAATCGGTTGCTTAGACACTCCCTCGGAGGGAGAATATTACTTGAGCGGGAAACTTGTCAGCACTCTCAGCGAAAATGAACTGGCGCACATCCGAAACAGCGAGATCGGATTCGTATTTCAAGTTTTTAACCTGCTTCCAAGGGCGACGGCCTTCCATAACGTCGAACTCCCTATTATCTACAAGGGAGAGGGAAAGGCAGAAAGAACTATAAAGGCAGAGAGGGCCCTGAAAATGGTGGAAATGGACCACCGGATGCACCACCGTCCGTCCGAACTCTCCGGCGGGGAAAGACAGAGAGTGGCCATCGCAAGAGCTCTCGTGAATAATCCTTCCCTGCTTTTGGCTGACGAGCCCACAGGAAATCTCGACTCGAAAACCGGCCAGGAGATCCTGAATCTTTTTCACAAGATCCACTCTCAAGGGAACACCATCATCATCGTCACACATGACATGGATATCGCTCAGCAGGCCCAGAGGATCCTTTTTGTCCGAGATGGTATGCTGGAAAAAGAGGTAAGGAAAGGAGCATAGAATGAACTTTTTCAATCGATTTATTGGAGTCATATTCAGCCCACAAGAGACTTTTAAGACACTCTTGGAAAAGCCGGTCTGGATCGATGCTCTCATCGTCATTCTCATTGCTATCGTTCTTTTTACGCATCTGATCATGCCCTATACGCTCAAGGACACAGCCCAGCTTATAGAGAACAACGTCAAGCTCAAGGAAAGACTGGGTGATGAAGGTTTCGAACAGACGATGGAGCGAATAAGAAATCCCTCAAAGGGTTCGCTCGCAGTCCGAGTATTCGCGCTCACTCCCCTCACTCAAGTCATCGGTTTCCTCATCGCTAGCCTGATCCTACTCGTTTTCGGCCGCGTAACAGCTACAGAGGGAAAATATATTCAAGTCCTCTCGGCTTACATCCATGCCAACCTGATCGATAAGATCCTGGGCAATGCCCTGAGGTTGTTTCTCATCCTAAGCCGAAAATCGGTCTTTCAAACCTCAACGAGCTTGGCTCTTTTCTTTCCCCATATGGAAGTGACATCATTGTCCTATGCGATGTTGAGCCAAGTCGACTTTTTTCAACTCTGGCTTTTCGGAGTTCTCAGCTTTGGATTGTCCTATATCTTCAAGATCGAACTGAAAAAAGCACTATTCATCTCGTACGGGTTCTGGCTCCTAAAGAGCGCCTTCAACGTAGCCATTTTCCTAGTCAGCATGAGTTTTATGGGCTGATCCAACATCAATAAATTTTGCAAATCCGCGTTGATGTCATTCCGATCGATCAGATTATATGATATCAAAAGCGGGCAACTCAGAGATTGACATGAATCCGATTCATTTATAAAGTAAAGGAAAGGTAATCTTAAAAATGGAACAGATCTGGATGCACGGCGAACTTGCAGAAAAACACTTCTCGCAACTCCTCTTACACATCTATAAAGCAGAGGGCTCGGGCCGGTTAGAGGTTATAAAAGAATCCATCGACTTGAGGGCAACATTCCACAAAGGTCAGCTGGTCATCATCAAGGATTTTCTGGATGAGGAGGCCTTTTGTGACTCGCTTCACAAAAAAAAGATCCTCGACTCACCCTCCTTGAAGAGGTGTATCAAACATGCAGAAGATCAAAAGGAATCTCTTCTAAAAACGCTCATCGAACTCGATATTCTCACGCCACAGCAACTGTGGGCATCCCTAGAAGAGTATCAACGGACGGATCTTTTACCCATATTTGACTGGGAGCAAGGCGAATATTATTTTGACATAGAAAAACCTATACATGAACACAAGATCCTGGTCCAAATCCACACGCTCGGATTCATACATGATGGCATTCGGCACATGCAAAATGAAACACTTCTTAAATCTCTGGCCCCGGATGAATCTAAAAATGTAGAGAGGCTTTTCTCCGAATCCCCCAAGTCCATAACTCTCTCTGATCCGGAGAAGTATGTGCTCTCACTCATAAACAAGCCCAAAGGCCTGAAGCACATCTATACAGTGAGTGAACTCGGACACAGAGAAACCCAAAGGATAATCTTCTCCTTGATCAACCTGGGCTTTATAGGTTTCCCACAGAAGAATAAAACCAGTCAATCGTCCCCAGAGATCCCTAAATCCGAAATATACAGAATTTTGGAGCTCTTCAACGAAAAATGTTCATTTATATTCAAATACATCTCGAAGGAGGTCGGACCGGTAGCATTAAATATCCTGGAGAAATGTTTGGAGGACGCAAAGCCATCGCTTTCTCCCATATTTGAAAAGGCAAGACTCGGCCCGGACGGAAAAGTAGAGACGAATTCCATCCTCAAAGGAGGCATCTCTCTCTCGAGGGAAGAGTTTAATGTCCAAGTCCTCAATGGACTCAATGATATCCTTGTCGCAGAAGTCCTCGCGGTCAAAAGAACGTTGGGAAACGAACACGAGTCAACCCTCGTCAATCATCTCAAAAAAATCGGCGAATGGAACTGAAAAGAAAGCAAATTTTAGCCCTTTTGGTATTACTCACCCTTCTTTTTCTGTTCCTTCTTTTCAAAATTGGAATCTAAAGCAAAACAAAAAAAAGGAAGCCTATTGATCCTTCTCGGCCCAACAGGGGTGGGGAAAAGCACGACAGCTGTAAAGATCGCCAAAGCATTCGACGGTGAAGTGATCAGCTGCGATTCCATGCAAGTCTATCGGGGATTTGATGTGGGGACGGATAAGATCCCGGCTGACAAGCGGGAAGGTATCGCTCATTACCTTCTTGATATTGTCGACTCATCTGTCCAGTTCACAGCAGCTGATTTTGTCAAACATGCTCTCTCTGCAGTTCGGACAATACAGGGGAAAAAAAAGCTGCCGATCATCACAGGAGGAACTGGACTCTACTTGAAGGCTCTCATCGATGGCCTTTTCCCGGAGGGGAAAAAAGATCCTCATGTCCGAGACAAGCTCGAAGAGGAAGCCAAGACAAAGGGGCTGGAGAATTTGCAGAAAAGGCTCGAACGCATCGATCCGGTGTATGCCCAAAAAATCGGAAAAAACGACAGGATCAGGATCATTCGCGCCCTTGAGGTGTATCACTCGACAAAAAAACCCATTAGCGACCATTTTCCCAGCACCAAGTCTCATATCAAGGATTTTAATATTCTTCGAATTGGGTTAAAATTGGAGAGGAAAGAGCTTTACAGAAAGATCGAACAAAGAGTGGATGGAATGTTTGCACAGGGCATCGTTGAGGAAGTCGAGGCACTTCTCAAATCGGGAGTAGAGGAGACATCTCCACCCTTCCGTGCGCTCGGATACAAGCACGTGCTGAGCCATCTAAAAAGGGAGCTATCATTAGAGGAAACCATAGATTTAACAAAAAAAGACACTCGACATTATGCCAAGAGACAGATGACATGGTTTAGAAAAATGGAGGGTATCCTTTGGTTCTCTCCCCTCGATTTTTCTTCTATAGCCGGCACCATAAAGGGCTTTCTGGTGTAACAATGGAACAAGCCATCCTTGTCCATATCGCAACCACAAAAAAAGAAAAACTCGAGGCCGAAGAATCCATGGAAGAATTGGAGGGTCTGGTGAAAGCTGCTGGTGCCGAAGTTGTGAAAAAGATCTTTCAATACCGCAATGCAAAGAACCCAAAATTCCTAGTGGGCAAAGGAAAAGTGACCGAGATCATCCAGCAGAAAGATGAACTCCAGGCGAATCTCGTTGTCTTTGAGCACAATCTATCTCCCATCCAGCAAAGAAGTCTGGAGGATGAAATTCAGGTGAAAGTGATCGATCGCACCCAATTGATCCTTGACATTTTTGCCCAGAGGGCCCGGAGCAAAGAAGGCAAGCTCCAAGTGGAGCTCGCCCAGCTCAACTATCTTCTCCCACGTTTGTCAGGAAAGGGCCAGGCAATGTCTCGTCTTGGAGGGGGTATAGGCACCCGCGGCCCTGGCGAAAAAAAACTTGAAGAAGATCGACGAAGGATCCAAGACAAAATAAGCAAGATCAAAAAAGATATCTCTAAGATTCAGAAAAGACGTGCGGAACAACGCCGGAGCCGGAAAAAGGGTATGACACCCGTAGTTTCACTGATAGGGTATACTAACGCAGGCAAATCAACACTATTCAACACTCTGTCGAGTGAGAGGGCGCTGAGCTCCCCTCAGCTATTTGCGACGCTCGATCCAGTGATCCGTCGTATCACTCTGCCCGATGGACTCTTTTTCTTTTTGAGCGACACAGTGGGTTTTATCAAAAAGCTCCCTTTGGAGCTGATCGCCGCTTTCAAAGCCTCCCTTGAAGAGATCAAAGAGGCAGACTGCCTGTGTCATGTTATCGATATCACCTCTGATCACTGTGACAGTCAAGTCAGGTCCGTTAATAACGTGCTCTCTGAATTGGATATCTCCGATATTCCAATAGTCAAAGCATACAACAAGATTGACCTTTTGCCTGACGAAACACAGATCGTTCGGAGAAACCTAGAGACGAGGAGTGATCAAGTTTACATCTCGGCAAAAAAAGGAACGGGCATCCAGAACCTAAAGCAGGTTTTTCGCCAAGTCCTGTTCAAACATATGCGGCTCTTTTCCTTGCGCATCCCCAAATCAGAAAAGGAGATAATTAATTCTTTCCCAAAATGGTCAGTTGTGCTAAAAAGAGTAGACAATAAAGATTTTTATGATCTCGAAATCATGACAGACCCAAAGAATATGGTCAACTATATGTCATACATAAAGAGAGGAGAAATCCATTGGTGAAAAGAACCCTTGCCGCTCTTATAATCCTCATATCTCTGCTGTTTTGGTCCTGTGCCACTTATCAGCCGCCCCCCCCAAACCTGTACACGGGAGAATTACCCCAATCCATCGTAGCGGAGCTCTCTCTGGATGAGAGGATCTTGGTGGAAGATGCATGGAAGAGCATCAAAGGGGGAAATACTAAGAATGCTCAAAAGAACATCGAAAAACTCGGAAGTGAGAACTCCTTCTATTATGTGGGGATGGGTTATGTGGCCTACCTCTTGGGCGATTCCCAAACAGCCGAACAGTATTTCAAGGCCTCTCTATCCTATTATCCGGATGTGGAGCTGGCTCATTTTGGCCTTGCGCAAGTCTTTCAAGATTTCAATAAAGTGGACAGTGCTTTTTCAGAATACAGAGAAATCCTGAAAAACGATCCAGACAATCCATGGGCAAAACCTCGATACGAAGAGATCAAGGAAAGGAAAACAGAAGAAGCCTTGACGAAGGCCAAAGCCTTTCTTTCAGCAGGGGATGCGGAGAATAGCAAAGAATCTTTCCTTAGAGCTCTGTACTATTCACCGGGCTCTACAGTGGCTCATCTTGCCCTTGGCAATATATACCGGGATGAGGGCAACTTTCAGAATGCACTCCTCCATTTGAAAGCAGCGAGCACGAAGGAAGCCGAAAACATGGATATCCGCAAAGTTTATGCCGACACACTCTTCCAGGCCGGCGAACTCAAGAATAGTCTTGGTGTCTATGAAGATCTCTTGGAAAAAGATCCAGGGGATCAAGAGATCAGAGACCGGTTGGAAACGATCAAGAATAGGCTGGGGATTTTTGAACTTCCCAGTCAATACAACGCCATACAATCCACTGAATCTGTGACCAAAGAGGATGTAGCGGCACTCTTGAGTGTCAAATATAAAGACATCATCGACGAACAATCCGGAAAACCGCCCATCATCATCGATGTCTCCACATCCTGGGCCTCAAGATTCATCCTCCACACGGCCTCATTGGGGATTCTGGATGTTTATCCCAATCACACCTTTCAGCCCAAAAAAGTCATAACTCGAGCAGAAATGTCTGAAATCCTCTTCCGCCTTATCGAACATTTAAAAAGGAAAGATTACAGTTTTATCCAACAGATTCCTCCAAATAGGATACAGATCTCCGATGTTTCTCCCAGCAACTACTATTACCGTCCTATAATCCTTTTGGTCTCATATGACATCATGACACTTTCCCAAGATAGAGCTTTTCATCCAGACCAAGCCGTCTCCGGACGAGAGGTCACAAAGCTCCTGGACCTTATTCTTGCATTGATAAAATGAGCGAGCGGATCATCACGATTCCCAACTTGTTCACTATTCTGAGGATCGGCCTTATCCCCCTCTTCCTCTCTTACATGATTCAGCTCAACCCACGTAAAGCCTTGATCGTCTTTTTTATTGCGGCATCCACCGATTTTCTGGATGGAATCGCAGCTCGGATCCTAAAACAAAAGTCAAAGATCGGCGCACTCCTCGATCCTGCAGGAGATAAATTGCTCATGACGGCAGCGATGATCGCTCTTAGTATCCCCTCGATCAGCTCCCCCAATGTTATCCCCATTTGGCTTACGATTTTTGTCATCGGAAGAGATCTCTACATCGTGGCGGGTTCCTTGGTGGTGTATATACGCAAGGGGCACACGACATTTGCCCCCACTTATATGGGAAAAATGAGCACCGTCTGTCAAATGAGTATCCTCATCCTGGTTCTTTTCTTCAACACCATCAAATCGGCTCAACCTAACCTGCTGTGGCTCTATATCTTGACTCTTGGACTCACAATCATATCCGGGATCCAATACACCCTTATTGGTAGACGCATTTATTACGCCAAAAAGAGCGTCTAGGTTACAGAGTTAAAATCCAGGGAACGGACCCTGGCAATAAGATATTGAATGTTTTTTGAATATAAATTTGTCAGCAGCTTTTATGAATAATCCAAGTGAAAGATGGATTATTCGCGAGTTGAGATTGCTGTAAAGTCAAGGAAGTGGCCCACGAAGCTGTAGTGAACTACCGCGAGTGGGCTACAACGAAGACTTTGTAGTGAGATCAGCTCGCCCGAAGGGTAAAAAATGCCGATAATAAAAACTAGAAGTTTTTATTAAGAGGATTGTATCGGCAGTTTTTACGAATAATCCAGGTTAAATGGTTTTGTCGATGAAGCCCTTAACTAAAGTCCTCCACAGGATCTTCAAGTCGAGAACTAAGGACCAATTCTGGATGTAGTAAAAATCATAGTCGAGTCTTTTATCTATGGGCGTGTCCTGTCTGAGCCCATGAACCTGCGCCCACCCCGTGATTCCAGATTTCACCTTGTAGCGAAGCATGTATTTGGGGATTTTCTCCCTGAAGTCATCCACAAAAGCGGGCCTTTCCGGGCGAGGCCCAACCAGGCTCATCTCCCCCTTCATAACATTGATCATTTGAGGCAACTCATCGATACTGTACTTCCTGAGAAACCGACCGACTCCTGTGATCCTCTCATCATCGGGCTTACACATCACAGGTCCTGTTCCTTTCTCGGCCTCGGAGATCATCGTTCTGAATTTATGAATGGTGAATTTTCTCCCATCCAAGCCGATCCTTTCCTGGTGGTAAAGCACCGGTCCCTTGGAGCCAAACTTGATCATTAGAGCCACGATGAGGAGGAAAGGCGAGAGAAAAATAAGCAGCAGGGCTGAAGCGACGCGGTCCATCAACCGCTTGATAAGAAGCCCGACTCCACGCATGGGCGGCTCGTCTATGGAAATCACGGAGAATCCATCCAGGTCTTCGATCCTTGCCTTCAGAGTCAGAAAATGGAAAAGATCCGGAATGATCCTTATATTCACAGGGTATTTATTCACTGTTTTAAGCGTTTCCAGGATCGCTTGATAGTTCCTCAATTCCAGGGCCAAATAGACTTCGCTGATGTTGTTCTTTTCCAGAATGTCTTCGAGTGCGGAAACAGGCCCGAGGACTTTGATCCCTCCATTCACATAGAGCTCCTCTCCCTCTTTCCTTTGGTCATCCAAAAAACCTGTGACTATGAAACCCAGGTCTTTGTAATTGATCAGTTTCTGCGCAACGGCCTTGCCCATTTCACCTGCCCCAACGATGAGAACATTCTTGAGGTTATACCCTTTGGCATAGCGTCTCTTCATCATGTAGTAAATTTGATGCCGGAAGACAGAAATGACGATCACGACTGCGATAAAGTAGACACCTAAAAAACCATGAGAGATCTTAAAATCCATACGGAACAAGGGCGCAGCACCCTGACTGTATGTGTATAGATAGTTCAGTATGGCCAAGACAATCAGGCCAGAAAAAAGAGCGTTCAGCACAATGAGAAAAAAATCATCGATCTGAGTTCTTTTGAGTCTCGTTTTGTAGAACCCTTGAAGGTAAAAGATCACAAGCTGTGAGATCAAAAACAGAGGAAAAACGTACACGTATTGTTTGATTTGAGGAATTCCCTTTGCGGGATCGACAGGAATGATGTAGAGATAGAAACGGAAGAAATAGGAATAGAAAAAAGCGAGCGTTATTCCGATAATATCGCTCAGCACAAACAGTCCTATCAGACCGCTTCTTTGCCTCTCAATCATTATTGGCTCTCATGCTCTGCCCATTTCTGCTGGAAGTAAGCAGAGATCTCTTTCTTAAACGAGTTCCGAGAGAACTTTATGGCATTTGCCCGTATTGTTGCTTTATTAAAATTCATGTCCTTGAATTTGTCAAGCGCGGCGCTGAGGCCCTCGATGCCAGGCTCCTCGTAAAGGAATCCTGTCTCATCAGGAAGCACTGTTTCCTTTGCACCTCCACGCCTAAAGGCAATGACAGGGACTCCGCATGCCTGGGATTCGAGAGAGTTGATCCCAAAATCCTCCTCGCCCGGCATGACGAGCGCCCGGGATTTTTGGTAAGCCCGGAGAAGATCCTCGGCAGAAACCGCCCCTAAAAATTCGATATTCGACTGCGCACGTTTTTTGAGTTTATAATATTCCGGCCCCTGACCGACTATCTTCAGACGCTCACCTGTTCGATTGAATGTTTCTACAGCCAAGTCAATCCTCTTGTAAGGAACCAATGCGGATACGATCAGGAAATAGTCCTCTTCAACCTCCCCGGGCTTGAAAAACTCTGTATCTACCGGGGGATGAATGACATCGGCAGCGCGCCTGTAATACCTGTGAACCCTGTCAGCCACAGCTTTGGAGTTGGCAATAAAGTGGTCCACTCTGTGGGAAGAGGATTCATCCCAGATGCGCAGACGGTGGATGATAGGTGGGATGATCATTCTCCTGAAAAATCCTAACATCTCCGGGGAAAAATAGGATGAATACTGGTTCCACGCATACCTCATGGGAGAATGGACATAGCAGACATGGAGGGCATCTGGCCTCGGAATAGCCCCTTTGGCGACAGAGTGAGAGCTGGAGATGATAAAGTCGTACTCTTGAAGGTCAAACAGCTCGATGGCCAGCGGAAACAATGGGAGGTAAAACCTGTATCTCTTGTTGAGGAAAGGGAGCTTCTGGACAAAACTGGAAACGATTCTCTTTTGCTCGATATCCGGAATCTGGCTTCCGGGAAAATGAAAGAGCGTATAGATGGGAGCATCTGGATATATCTCGGCAAAGACCTCCAGGACTTTTTCTCCGCCTCTTCGGCCCGTTAGCCAATCATGGATAAGAGCAACTTTAGGACTCTTCATTGAGGTTGATTATAAAAAGGACCTTTCTTTTTGTCAATCGACAGTGAGCTTGCGATAGAGGTCCTGGGTTTTTTGGAGCATCCGGAAGAGACTGAATTCCCTTTGGGTAGCGTCTTTCAAGTTCCGCCCGAGAGTGGCTGCATACTCTCTCTCTTGAAGCAACCGGACTACCGCTTGGGCCAGACGCTCAGGATCCTTGGCCGGGACCAGGAGGCCGGTCTCACCGTGTTTTATGATCTCTCTCACACCATCAACATCTGTGGCGACGACCGGTTTGGCCAGAGCTGCTGCTTCCAATAAAGAGTATGGAAGTCCCTCCCAAAGGGATGGGAGGACAAATACATCAAAGCGAGATAGAAGTTTGGCAACGTCTTTCCTTTCTCCCAACAGATGAACGGTCTCTTTGAGATCGAGTTTTTTCCCAAGCCTTTGTAACTTTGGCAACAGATACCCACCCCCCACAATCCACACGGCAGCCTCTGGAATGGACTCCTGAATTTTTTTTACTGCCTGGTAAAGATAGGGAAGTCCCTTTTGCCGGTGCAGGCGTGCTACGGTTCCAACAACGGGACCGGATGAGTCGAATCCAAGTTCATTTTTCCCCTCTTCGAAGGAGGTCCCAGACTCGAATGCCTCAAAATCTATACCATTTTTGATCAAGACTATTTTGTCTTCGGGGACCAGATTAAAGCGGCGGCCTCTCTCCCTATCCGCATCTGAGACAAAAATAACCGCATCTGAAAAGCGTGAGAAAAATCGTTCAAGGTATACATACAGATATTTGAATAAAAAGTTTCTGTAGTGGAGATAGTGGATTCCGTGAAGAGTGTGAACAACGCGGGGCGGGCGATCACATCTACGTGCAGACCAACGTCCAAACAGGCCGGCTACGCCTCCATGTGTGTGGAGAATATCAAAATGATGCGTATTGAGGAGCGAGACGATGTCTTTCACTATTCCCTTTTGGACACGTTTACTGAAAGCGATCGGAAAATGAGGGATTCCTTCCTCGCCGAGCGCATCGACTAAAGGCCCCTCTCCCCGCGAGCATACAGAGACCTCGAACGTTCCGCGGTCTAAAAAACTTGCAAGTGAGAGAAGGTTGACCTGTCCTCCGCCCAGGAAGGGGCGGTCGATCATCTCGAGAACTTTGATCTTTTTCACTTTTCCTTCAACAGTCCCAAAAGAACACGTCTTTCGTTCATATCCGCGGCTCCCCTTATATACCCACATCCAAGAAGAAGGCTAAAGTTTACCCTCAGATAAAGACGAAGAAGTGTCAGCGCAGCTTTAGAGTTGTGCTTTTGATAATAATAGAGCTGGCTTTTTCTGTAATGATAACGAGTGAAGAACTTTAATCCCTCAGTACTTGCGCCCCCCAGATGATAAACTCTCGCTTGGGGAAGATATTCCAGAACATAACCCTTTTCTCCGATCCTGACACAGAGGTCGATGTCTTCAAAATAGAGAAAAAATTTCTCATCAAACAGCCCAACTGCCTCCAGGATATCCTTCCGCGTGAGGAGACAGGCCGCACTCAGCCATTTCACTTGACGTTTTTTCGCCCCTCTTTTTAAGCGAAACCTGTAGTAATGATTCAACACCATTTTTTGGAAGACTTCTCGAAAGAAACTTACCTTTTTCCCAAAAGACACCTGGAAAGTCTTCTCACCGCATAGAAGCGCAGGTCCCACAGCCCCGATCGTTCTGTTTGATCTCAACTCCTCGAGGAGAAAAGCGACAGCCTGCGGTTTCAGGATCGTATCGGTATTCAGAAAAAGGATATATTCCCCTCGGCTCTCCTGTATCCCCTGGTTATTAGCTCTGGCAAAGCCCACGTTCTCTGCGTTGACGGTCAGTCGAACTTGAGGGGCGTGTTCGCAAATCCACTCGGGGGTTCCATCGGATGATTGATTGTCGATAACGATGACCTCGAATGGCATGTCCTTTACAGTATCGGTCAGGGAGGACAGGCATTCTTTGAGATGGATACGATCGTTGTAATTCACTAAAATTACAGAAAGCTCGGGCGCACTCTCTGAGCTCTTCAATCCACTCCTCCATGTTCCCCGAGGCACTTCTCCAAAACTTGTTCTATCTTTTTCACCTGGGCTGATAATAAAAACTTTTCCTGAACTGTCCTATAACCCTCTTCAGCAGCTCGTGTGTGGGCATCCTGATCTTTGAGAAAGGATACCATCCCCTCCTGGATCACTTCCGGTTCTCTTGAACTCAAAAGGAAGCCATTTGTTCTATGGAAAATGACCTCTGGAATCCCTCCCGATGTCACGGCAATAACAGGGGTTTTGACAGACATGGCTTCGATGACCGTTCGGCCAAAAGATTCTACGCTCGAAGCCACAATCAAACAATTCATCAAATGCAAAACATGCAACACATCCCTCCGATAACCGGTAAAGACCACACGCTCTCTGATTTCATAGGCCTCGCAGATCTTTGCGAGTTCTGAGAAGTATGCCTTAGATTTCACTTCGCCGACAATCAAAAGTTTTAATGGCTGGTCTTTTCCAAGTTTCCCCAGGGCTGTGATCACCTCTCTCTGCCCCTTTTCCTCACAGATCTTCCCCACCATCCCGAATATGATGTCCTGATCGTCCAGTCCCCACTGACGGCCCAACACCTGAGTTTCATATCTATCCTCACCCTGGAGTTGGACGCCATTGTATATCAACCGCACATTCTTCTTGTCTGCGAAGAAAGCCTCCGTGGCCAAAGAGTTCACCAGGACTCTGCACGAAAACCGTACGATCTTCCGGGCCAAGGCTCTTTGTCCGAACAGATAGGTGAGTTGGGGAGTCTCCCCTCCTAAAATCTCATGGATGTACCAGACATGAGGCAGGTGTGTCTTTTTTGCAGCCAGAGCTCCACTGAACGACGCGCTGGAATTGCTGAACACGAGGTCGACCTGTTTTTGCTTGATCCATCGCGCTAAGCCGAGGACAGCACGCATGTTCCAAATCCAGGCGAAGGGCTGCTTCCACATCTGCCGCTTTTCCGTGAGCCACCATTTTGCGGGAATAACCTTGGCCTCGATCCCAAGTTTTTTCGCCTCTTCTAAAAGAAGGCCTTCCCGCGGCACAATGAGCGAGGGGTTGAATTTCTGCCTGTCGATCCCCTCTAATATCTGGAGAAGGTTAAGCTCCGCCCCGTTAAGTTCGGATGTATGTGAGAGAAAACAAATTTTTTTCATGGAACTCCCACCAGAGATCTATAGATGGATAGAGTCTGCTCTGCGGTGGATTCCCAGCTGAAATCCAGGACTCTTTTTTCCCCTCTCTTGACAAGGTCTTCTCTCAGATCTGCGTCTCTCAGTACACGTAAAATCACTTCCGCCATATCCTCGGGCTGCTCCGGGTCGAAATAGAGTGCAGCGTCCTGACATATCTCCGGAAGCGCTGGGGCATGTGATGCGATGATAGGGATTCCGGAAGCCATGGCTTCTAGCGAAGGCAGTCCAAAACCTTCACAGAGGGAAGGGAATATGAGCGCAGTGGCTAACCGGTAGATATTCCTCAACTCAAAATCATTCAAATATCCAGTTATATGCACCCATTGTTTGAGGTCATACGCATTTATCCTCTCCAATATATTGGCAGAGTCCTTCCCCTCTCTTCCTGCAAGGACAAGAGCTGTCCTTTCGGATTGGCTGTGGATGATCTTCAAAGCTTCGATCAGATTTCCGATGTTCTTGCGGGGCTCTTGAGCCCCAACAAAAAGCAGATAGGACGAAGGCAAATTGAATTTGGACTTGACCCGCTCTGTTTCTTCTGGGGCGACTTCACGCCAAAAATCATGGTCGATCCCCAAGTGAGTCACATGGACTTTATCCTTATCCACAGAGAATCTTTTTAAAATTTGCTCCTGGCTGAAATGTGATATGGAGATGACACTGTCGGCACGATGAAGGGACTGCTCAATCCTTGGAGAAAAAACATGCCTCGACTCATCGTCACTCAAGTGGGGATACTCCAAAAAGCACAGATCATAAACAGTCACGATCTTCTTGCCGCGGGAAGGGAGAACGAGGGGAGTGGGTGAATGAACCAGGTCCAAGCTCGTCTTGAAAAATAGATCCATGGATGGCCAGCCAAGCTTATTCCACAAAAAATTGACCATCCTGACCGGATAACGAAAATCCCTGAAGCGCTTGTGGGCAAACGGAGGAACCTTCCTGGGATCAAATCGATCTTTCCATGAGGACGAAAAAAGATAGTACTCATTTTCTTGATCGATCTTTGACAGGGCGAACAGAAGGTTCTTGAAATAGATACCAACGCCCGTTTCTTCCTTTAGAAAAGGGCGCACATCAAAGCCTACCCGCATTTGGGGGTAATGTATTCTCTGCATAAAGAAATGTCAAGACAGGGAAGAATCCATATTAAGAATATCTTGCTTTGTGATATTTGCAGTGGTAAAATTTTCCTCATTCAGAGAGAGAATATATGCAGGATTTTGAGAGGATCTCCAGCCGAATCGACACCTTCCGTGATGAAATGATCGACATGCAGATCCAGCTGTGTGCTCTTCCAGCTATTTCTCCCTCCAGCGGTGGGGAGGGAGAAGCCGCAAAAGCCGATGCCCTCCTGAAGTTCCTCAACAACACAGGATTCGAAGATATCATAGTCGCTAAGGCGCCAGATCTGGAAGCGGATGCGGGTTACCGCCCCAATATTTTCGCCTATTACAGAGGAAAAAAGTCAGCGAAGACCATCTGGATCCTCTGCCATATGGATGTCGTGCCTCCAGGCGAAATGTCAAAGTGGAGAGGAGATCCCTTCAAGGCCTGGATCGAGGCGGGAAAAATTATCGGACGTGGAGTGGAAGACAACCAACAGGATATGGTGGCTTCTCTTTTCGCCATCAAAGCGTTCCGAGAGGAAGGAATAAAACCCAATTATGATGTTGGTATTGCCCTTGTCTCCGACGAGGAAACGGGAAACGAAAAGGGGCTTGAGTATGTATTGAAACAATCCAATCCCTTTCGCAAGCAAGACCTCATCATTGTGCCCGACGCAGGAAATGAGGAAGGGACTATGATCGAGATCGCAGAGAAGAGTATCCTGTGGCTTAAGTTCAAGACTTTTGGAGAGCAAGCTCACGGCTCCACACCCGAAAAGGGGATCAACAGTTTTCGCGCAGCATCCTTTTTAGTGACAAAATTGAATAAACTCTATCAGACCTTCAACTATAAAGACCTCATCTTCGACCCTCCCATATCCACGTTTGAGCCCACAAAAAAAGATCCGAACGTTCCCAACATCAACACTATTCCCGGTGAGGATGTGTTCTACATGGACAACCGCATCCTTCCCAATTACAACTTAGACGATGTGGAAAAGCAGATCAAGATCACCATGGACTTGGTAGAAAAAGAATTCAACGTGAAGATCGTCATGGAACAAGAGCAGCGATCACCGGCCGCCCCCCCAACATCCCCGGAAGCACCTGTGGTTCAAGCTCTCAAAAAGGGCATCAGAGACGTCTACAAGAAAGAAGCAAAACCCATCGGGATAGGAGGGGGAACGCTTGCCAGCCCCCTTCGGTGGTCAAAGTTCGAGGCCGCCTGCTGGTCTAAGAACGAAGAGACAGCTCATCAACCCAATGAGTACTGTGTCATCGATAATATGATGGGGGATGCAAAAGTTTTCTCTCATATATTCTTACAACCCTAAACACTCAAATCCTGTTTTGGAGCAGCACAAATGAATGAATATCTTTTAGTGATCTCGACCGTTCCCAGTGAAGACGAGGGCAATACTATTGCACAGAAGATCGTTGAAGAACGATTGGCCGCCTGTGTAACAGTGACGTCGGCAGTCCAGTCATTCTATTGGTGGCAGGAACACGTCTCAAATGACAAGGAATTCATCCTGTTCATCAAAACCAAAACCAGCCTTTTCCCTAAACTGGAAGACAGGATAAAAACCCTCCATTCTTACCAGGTTCCTGAGATCATTGCTCTCCCCATTCATGCGGGGTCCAAAGATTATCTGGACTGGATCAAACAAAACACGCAATCGTAAAACGTGAAACGTTTTAAACCATAAGCAGAGAAGGAAACATTTCACGATTTACGTTTTGTGATTGATAATGGATGTTTCCGATGGATGTCTTGGGCAACTTTGATGGTGTTGAGATGGATAGCCACAGTATCTGCAACATCTATTGCATATCCCCCCGCAAGCAGGATGACAGTCGGGATCTTCAGCATACGGGCTGATTCGATCACGATTTTATCTCTCTCCTTGAGTCCTTCCAGAGTCAACCGCAATCCCCCCAACTGGTCTTTCTCGTAGGGATCCGCTCCAGCAAGGTAAAAAACGACATCCGGCTGGAATTCTTCGTAAAGGCGCGGAAAATGGGACTTAAGTGCCTTCAGGTATTCCCCGTCCCCTTCCCCTGACCAAAGGCCTATATCCAGCGTGCTCTCGGGCTTTTGGGCCGGATAAATATCCATCTGATGGATCGAGAACGTGAATACGTATTCTTTTTTTGAAAAAATGGATGCTGTTCCGTTTCCTTGGTGAACGTCACAATCAACAACCATGGCTCTTTGAATGACACCCAGGTGTTTCAGTTTTTCTATGGCTACGGCCATATCATTAAAAACGCAAAATCCCTCCCCATGATCAGAGAACGCATGGTGAAACCCCCCGCCGAGATGTGCGGCCATCCCCTTTTCCATCGCTTCCTCCGCAGCGATGATGGTCCCCCCCACATGAAGCTTTGTAAACTGCAAAAGGCCTGGAGAGTACGGAAGCTCCAGTGCCAACATTTCAGCGTGCGACAATTTTCCAGCCTTCAACTTTTTTAAATATCTTGGGGAGTGCACTCTCAAGATGTCGTCGTCCAGTGCGAGTTGGGGCTCTACGAAATTTCCCTTTTTGACTCCCCAGGAGAGAAGCTTCTCGTAAATAAGCCGGTACTTCATGAGCGGGAACACATGGTTTCCGATGTCAACCATCCAATAGGCATCACAGTACACAAACTTGAGTGGAGACCTTCGTCTTAGAACGACTCTAGACAATTTCCTTATATTGACCATACTTGTATTACATATCAAAAAAACGGGAGATGGTAAACTCCTTCCTCAACCGATCGGGCGCCGAATTTATGCAACACATCTACCAATCCCCAAAAAAAAGATGAAACAATTCTTGAAGTTTATTCCAAAATGAATTAGTTTTTATCCTTAATACTCCTCCTTATGCGCTTGAACTCTTAATAAAGTTTCTCGAACCTGGACTATTCACGAGTTGAGGTCGATGCAAAGGCAAGGCAGTGGCCCGCGAAGCTGTAGTGAACTACCGCGAGTGGGCTACAACGAAGGCTTTGTAGTGAGATCAGCTCGCCTGAAAGGTAAAAAATGTCGATTAAAAATAAAAAGCACATTATAAATGAGAATGCCAAAGTGATTTTATGGAAGAATAATATAAATATTTGATATGGCTATTGTTGAAGAAAGTTTCGACATTTTTTATGAATAGTTCAGGTTAAAGGAGATAGGTATGGGCTTAAAAAAATTCATTATAAATCTTGCTCCAACTCCCCTCGTTAAGGTTTTCGCCAGTCCTTATGTCGCCGGGGACAGCATCCAAGCCGCCGTGGAAACCGCGCGTTTGTTTTGGAAGGAACGACACATCTGTTCCACCATAGACCTCTTGGGGGAAGAGATCGATGTGGATGAGGAAGTCCATTACACAGTCGGTGTTTACGAAAGGCTCATCGACAGCTTGGGCGCACAGGAATTTGCCACACTCTCATTAAAACCCACCCAACTGGGCAGCCATAGGGGCATACAACACTGCCAAAAGGTCATCGAGGGAATTGTCAAAAAAGCGGAGCAGCACAACATAAAGATCACCCTGGACATGGAAGACCACACGTTGACCGATCTTACGCTGGATATCTTCCGGGCCCTGATCTCCGGGCATCCGACATTCGGAACGGTCCTCCAATCCCGTCTCTTCCGGACAGACGAGGATATCAAGTCCATATCCGGTTTGAACGCCCGCATCCGCATCTGTATAGGCATCTACAACGAGCCAAAAGAGTTCGCTCTAACGAGCAAGCCCGAGATGAAGACAAAGCTCCTCGAACAGCTGGAAGTTTTATTCAAGGAAGGGCATTATCCAGAGATCGCCACCCACGATAAAGCCATCATCCGGGAAACCATCAACATCGCTGAACGACTGAATATAAAAAGAGACCAGTACGAGGTGCAGATGCTCATGGGGGTGCCAATGCAGGCCTTTCAGGACGAACTTATTCGAGAGGGCATTCTCGTGCGTCTCTATGTCCCTTTTGCCGAACACTGGAAATACGCCTCAGCCTACTGCAAAAGGAGGCTGGAAGCCAATCCGGCCATGGCTGCCTACATATTAAAAAATATCATGCACAAAACTGCTGGCAGGCGCTGATATCCATTGGACTTCAATCGTACGGCATATTCCTTGATCGTAGAGAACGATCAGGTTATGTTTTTGTATCCTCAGAAAGCGTGACCTGAGCAGCAGCAAGACGAGCAATGGGGATCTGATAGGCTGAACAACTCACATAATCCAGTCCGATCTTGTGACAGAAGTAGATCGACCGCGGATCTCCTCCGTGAACGCCACAGATGCCCACCTTGAGCTCCGGTTTGGTCTGACGGCCCTTTTTCACGGCCCATCTCATCAATTCGCCGACTCCGCTCACATCCACACTGGCAAAAGGATCATCTTTCCATAAGCCATGGGTGAGATAATGATTGATAAAACCGGCCCCGTCATCCCGGGATATGCCGAATGTAGTTTGGGTCAGGTCGTTGGTTCCGAAGGAGAAGAAATCCGCCTCCTTAGCCACTTCATCGGCCGTTATGGCGGCCCTGGGGATCTCGATCATGGTTCCAACCGTGTATTTCAGCTCAACATCGTATTTTTTTATCGTCTCCTCAGCGACCCTGACGATGATCTCTTTCTGGTTGGCCAACTCTTCCACAGACCCGATGAGAGGGACCATGATCTCGGGGAAGACCTTCCCGCCTTCGCTGGCCAATTCACAAGCTGCCTCGAAGATAGCCTGCGCCTGCATCTCGATGATCTCAGGGAAAGTGATTCCCAGGCGACATCCTCTGTGCCCGAGCATGGGATTGAACTCGAAGAGCGCTTTGACTCTTTCCAGAACTTTTTCGAGCTCCTGGATCCGTTTTTTATCCTGCGACCCGCAAGCTCTGAGCTCCACGAGCTCTACCATCAATTCTTCTTTCTTGGGCAAAAACTCATGGAGAGGTGGATCCAATGTGCGGATGGTCACTGGGTATCCCTTCAGCTCTTTGAACAATTCATAAAAATCCTTCTTCTGGAAGGGGAGAATATGCCCTAGGTGTTCCCTCCTTTCGTCCTCGGTCTCTGACATGATCATCTGTTTGATAATGGGGAGTCTTTCCCTCTCGAAAAACATGTGTTCCGTGCGGGCAAGACCGATCCCTTCTGCTCCAAATGCAAAGGCTGTTTGTGCATCTTTGGGAGTGTCGGCATTTGCCCGAACCCGCAGTTTCCGAACCTCATCGGCCCAGGAGAGGAATTTATCAAAGTACTGGAACGCCACAGAATCCTCAGGCGCCAATTCTCCGTGGATCACCCTGAGGATTTCCGAGGGCTTTGTAGGAATCTCCCCATAGAGCACTTCACCGGTGCTTCCATCTATGGAGATCCAATCTCCCTCGTTGATCTTCTGGTCACCCACTTGGAAATATCTGTCCTCCTCATTGGGCACAACTGAACTGCATCCAACGATAGAAGGTTTGCCCATCTGTCTACCCACAATGGCCGCATGGGATGTCATGCCTCCGGTCGCTGTCAGGATACCTTGAGATACACTCATCCCGTGGATATCATCGGGTGAAGTCTCATCCCTGACCAACACAACTCGTTTACCTGCCTCCTTCCAAGAGACCGCCTCATCCGCAGTAAAGACCACCTGCCCTGTTGCTGCTCCCGGAGATGCAGCAAGTCCTTTGGCCAGGATCTCGTGTTTGGCTTTTTCTGCACCGTCAAAGACAGGATGGAGAAGTTGATCCAGAGACTCAGGCTCGACCAAGAAGAGTGCTTTTTCTTTGGTGATCAGGCCCTCATCAACCATATCCACAGCAATCCTTACCGCAGCCCAACCTGTCCTTTTCCCGCTCCGCGTTTGCAGCATGTAGAGTTTTCTCTCCTGAATGGTGAATTCAAAGTCCTGAATATCCTGGTAGTGTTTCTCCAACCGTGTGGTGATCTCCTCCAACTCGCTATAGGCCTCAGGCATTTTTTCCTTGAGGTCTACTATGGGGGATGGGGTTCTTATTCCAGCTACAACATCCTCACCCTGGGCGTTGTAAAGGAATTCTCCATAGAGTTCCTTTTCACCCGTGGCCGGATTCCGGGTAAACCCTACACCTGTGGCAGAATTTTCTCCGAAATTGCCAAAAACCATCATCTGAACATTGACAGCCGTTCCCAAGTCATGGGGGATATGATTCAACCGGCGGTATGTGATGGCTCGCGGATTACCCCATGATTCAAACACTGCGGTGACCGCCATAAACAGCTGTTCCTTGACATCTTGCGGAAAATTCATTCCCGTCTGGTCTTTGACCAAATTCTTATAGCCCGCAATGACATCTTCAAGGTTTTCTTTAGAAAGTTCGAAATCGTTTTCGATGTTGTTTTGACTTTTGATCCCCTTGAGTATATTTTCAAAACTCTTCTTGGATATTTCCAGAACAACATCTCCGAACATTTGGATGAGACGGCGGTAGCAATCCAGGGCAAACCGCCTGTCTCCGCTCTTTTGTGCCAATCCTTCGACAGTCTGATCGTTGAGTCCCAAGTTCAGGATGGTATCCATCATCCCGGGCATTGAGAACTTCGCTCCGGAACGCACAGAGACAAGGAGGGGATTACCCTCTTCACCCAGTCTCTCTCCTGCTGCATCCCCCAGCCTATCCAGATGATCCAGGATCTCCTCTTCCACTTCTGAAGGGATCTGGTTTCCCGCTTGGAGGAAGAGATTACAGACTTCCGTAGAGACCGTAAATCCGGGAGGAACCGGAATTCCGATCCCCGCCATCTCAGCAAGATTTGCGCCCTTCCCACCGAGGGTATCTCTCATGTCCCTGTTACCCTCGACACTCCCAGGCGCAAAAGAATAGACATACTTCTTATCACTCATTATATTCTCCTAAATAACGTTTGTTTCTGTGATGATAATTCCACTGAATGAAACAAGAAATATACATGCAACCCTACCAAAATTCAAGACTCTTTTTGTTTTTGTAAGGTCTAAATCCATAATTAATGATATCCGAGTGTCCTAATCGGTGATTGCGAAAACACGCTCAGTTTCCCCAGCGAGGAAACTTCGCTCGGTCGTGGGGGCTTTCCTCACATCTCCCACAGGAGATGCACCATGCCCGCATGGAGCCCTTCTCACGGTTTTCTCCACCACACAATTGGGACACTCAATAACGCAACTTTTGTCCATAGGATCACGGATTTAGAAATGCTTCCTTACAAAAGGAAATCACAAAAGAGGATTGCTGACCTGCACCAAAATCCTAGGACGCCGTCGAGTGAGACCTTAAAGAAGAAACAAAGATGTTCAATGTCAGGTACAAAAGGACAATATCTGTGAGCAGCAAGCGATAGTCCACATGCCGACCAATGGATCCAAAACATCCACAATCCACATCAAGTCCTCTAAAAATAGTGACCGTGATCAGAATCAAGAATACACCCAATAAACCCGAAAGGAGGAGCGAACTGGCAGGGCGGAATATCCCCAAGATCACAAGGATTCCGCATAAGACCTCAAGCCAAGGCAGAACAAGGGCTGTGAGGAATGAGAGGTCACGGGAAAACACATGATAATTGGCAATATTCTGTGAGAATTCCAGTGGGTCCAGGATCTTCAGAAGGCCAGCCCAGATAAAGACCCCTCCAACGACGAATCGAAATACCCACAGAATTGACTTATTACGAATCATTTTTCTCAGACAGGGGAAGTCCGGCTGCAACCCATTCGGCCCAGCCGCCGAAAAATACACGGATTTCCTCAAATCCGTAGTCCGCTAGAACCTTTGCAAGGAGCACGCTGGATTGGCATTCATTCCCATCACAGTACACGATCAAAGTTGTTTGGCGAGGAAAGGGGAGTTGTTCCTCAACGATGTGCTCTCCGCCTTCGAATGGGATATTGATAGATCCCAATATATGTCCCTCGAGATATTTCTCTTCAGCTCTACTGTCCAAAAAAACAGCATTCCCGTCAACAAAAAGGTACTCCGCTTCTAAGATGCCGATGAACTGTATCGAGGGAAAATCTTCGGGAGAGAAAAAACTCTGTCTAAAATCTCCCTTGCGGTATTGTTTGATCAGAGATAAATTCACACTTATCCCGATAACGAAACTCAAACACAGAATAACAGTTACCTGAAATATCAGTTCTTTGAATCGCATCGATCTCTAGCCTGAAATAATTATAAAAAATGTCGATAGTTGGTTCAAGAAAACAGCGAGAGGTATTTATCAAGTCCGGCTCTAAACACTGTGATGGCCCGTTTCAGATCGGTTTCCTCAAGCACATAGGCAATGCGCACTTCATCTTTTCCCCGGCCTGGAGTGGAATAAAATCCTTGAGCAGGGGCCACCATGACCGTCTCCTTATCGAGTTCGAAATCCGTTAACATCCAACGCACAAAATGCTCGCAATCCTTGATGGGAAGCCTGACGATAAAATAAAAAGCTCCCTGAGGCTTGTGCATCACAATTCCCGGAATATCCTGTAATCCCTCGTAAAGGACATCACGCCTCTTCTGGTATTCCTCCCGTGTCGCATCAAAATAGCTGCGTTCCATCCGATAGGCTGCCAGCGCGCCTTTCTGTTCGATCGAAGGCGGGCATAACCTGGCTTGAGCAAACTTGAGCGCCGCCTGGTAGACATCCGCGTTGCGTGTGATGAACGCTCCCACTCGTGCGCCACAACAGCTGAACCGCTTGGAGATGCTGTCCACCACGATCACCCGGTCCTTGATATCTTCATATTCGAGCAAGCTTTTGTGCTTAGCCCCATCGTAGACGAATTCTTTGTAGACCTCGTCGCCGATCAAAAATAAATCATGCTTCACAGCAAGATCGACAACACGATCGAGTTCCTCTTCGGTGTATACCGTTCCCGTCGGGTTATTCGGAGAGCAAAGAAGGATCGCCCGTGTTTTCGGGGATATTTTAGCCTCGATCTCTCGAGATGCGGGCAGGCGGAAACCGTCCTCCACGTGCAAGGTCAAGGGCACGATCCCCACATTGGTGCAAGCCGCGTATCCGCTATAGTTCGTGTAGAAGGGCTCGGGAATGATGACTTCCTCACCGGGGTCCGCCACCACACTGAAGGAAAACTGGATGGCTTCAGATCCTCCGACAGTGATAATCACGTGCTCCGCGGTCAAGGGGATGTTATAGTCGACAAAATAATCCGCGATGGCCTGTCTCAGCTCGAGAAAACCCTGTGCAGGCCCGTAGCTGAGGACCTTCTCTCCATAATTTTTGATGGCATCCCAAACAGGCTCCGGAGTTGCAATATCGGGTTGTCCGATGTTTATAAAATACACTCGGATGCCCCGCTTGATAGCATCGTCCGCATAAGGTTTCAATTTCCTTATTGGGGATTCCTGGATATCAAGGCCTCTTTGGGATATGTTCATTTTCCTTCCTCCACATGAATTATTCATAAAAACTGCCGATACTTTTCACTAAAAAATCCTTCTCATTCTTATTATCGGCATTTTTTACCTTTTAGGCGAGCTGATTTCACTACAAAGCCTTCGTTGTAGCCCATTCGCGGTAGTTCACTACAGCTTCATGGGCCACTGCCTCGCCTTTGCAGCAACCTCAACTCGTGAATAATCCATCTTTTAGATGAATTATTCAAAAATGATCTGGAGTTGTCAAAGTTTTTGTTGCTATGAAAAATATAATCTGATATTTTCTTAACGAAATTCTTACACGACACATGAAAAAGGACTCCCGTGCACAGATCATGCGAAAGCAAAGCTGGAGAGAATATTTCCTGCTTTCTTTGGAATCACCCGCGATCGCCCAGGATGCGCAACCCGGACAGTTCCTCATGGCGCGCGCCAGCACAGACACCCATCCCCTCCTACGCCGGCCTTTCAGCATCTTCTCTGCGGAAGGGAAGAGCGTGGAGATATTCTTCCAGAAAGTGGGCCTCGGCACACGGCTTCTCAGCGAAAAAAAGGAAGGCGATATCATCGACATCATCGGTCCTCTAGGCAGGGGTTTCACTGTGAAAAAGGGAAACCAAGAAAAACACGCAGCACTTCTAGGGGGTGGACGAGGCATCGCCCCGATCTATTTTCTCTCCCAAAAACTCAAAGCATACGGTGGGACTGCCAGAGTATTTTATGGAGGAAAATCTTTACAGGATCTCCCAGTCAGAGAAAGATTTAACAAAGACGGCACATCTCTTTCCTGTGCCACAGAGGATGGGTCTTTCGGTACAAGAGGTTTGATCACAGAAGCTTTCGAAGCTGAGCTCAACAACGGGTTTGTTGTGAGCCGGATTTATGCCTGCGGTCCTGAGCTGATGCTCAAGAAGATCGCGGAGATTGCTGCGGCCTTTAACATCCCCGCTGAACTCTCTCTCGAATCTGTGATGGGGTGTGGATTCGGTGCATGCTGGGGATGTGTCAAAAAGATCAAAAAAGATCAGAAGGCCGGTTGGCACAAGATCTGTGAAGAGGGTCCTGTGCTCAAGGCAGAGGATATTATCTGGGAGCTGGGGAATAATGAGTGATCTCTCCGTAAACATCGGCAGCCTCAAGCTCAGGAACCCGGTCCTCGCTGCCAGTGGCACTTTTGGATACGGGATGGAATTCGCTCCGTTTATGGACCTCGATGAACTGGGCGGATTTGTGGTCAAAGGCCTCTATTTCTCCCCTCGCGAAGGAAACCCCCCGCCTAGGCTGGTGGAGACCGCAAGCGGCCTCATCAACGCCATAGGTCTGCAGGGAATCGGAGTTAAGCGGTTCTGCGAAGAGATCCTTCCTCAACTCCGAGCTTATCAGACTGCTCTGGTCGTCAATGTCTGCGGGGAGAATGAAGAGGAATACGCCTCTGTTGTGGAATACCTGAACTCACACGAAGGGATCGCAGCCTACGAGCTCAACATCTCCTGCCCGAATGTGGAGAAAGGAGGTTTGTGCCCAGCACTGAGACCCGACTCGACATACTCAGTTGTCAAACTCGTTAAATCTGTGAGCTCTCGTCCTCTCATCACAAAACTCTCCCCCAATGTGTCGGATATCGTAGAGATCGCTTTAAGCGCACAGGAGGCAGGCTCTGATGCCGTTTCCCTGGTCAATACGTTCCTGGCTATGGCAGTGGATGTGGACACAAAGCAGCCCAAACTGGCCAACGTATTCGGAGGTCTCAGCGGTCCGGCCATTAAACCCATCGCACTGAGGATGGTTTTCCAAGTCGCCAGCCACATCAACATCCCGGTTTTAGGGATCGGTGGCATCATGTCGGGTAACGATGCTCTCGAGTACTTGATCTGTGGGGCCAAAGCCGTAGAGGTGGGCACGTCGAACTTCATCGACCCGGAGAGTTGTCTCACGATCGTCAAGGAGTTGGACCGATACTGTGAGACACACGGGATATCCCGTATCGAAGACATCATTGGAACCCTGGATGTAAATCAATAAGGAAAACAAAATGGAGCATAAAGAAAATCTCGCAAAAAAGATCATAGTGGCCCTGGACGTGGACACAGAAGAGGAGGCCCTGCGGCTTACGGAACAACTTCCTGAATCAGAAGTATTTAAAGTTGGCTTAAATCTTTTCACCGCAAAAGGCCCTTCACTTTTTGAAAAGCTACAGAGTCAAAACAAAAAGGTGTTTCTCGACCTCAAGCTTCACGACATCCCGAACACAGTCGCCGGAGCGGTGAAAGCGGGAACACGACACGGCGTCTACATGATGACCCTGCATACGTCTGGGGGAAAAGAAATGATGGAAAGGGCAGTGAGTGCAGCAGCCGAGGAAGCCACAAAACTCGGGACAGAACGACCTCTACTTGTTGGCGTCACGGTGTTGACCAGTCTCAAGGCGGAGCATCTGCGAACTATCGGGATAGAATCGGATACTGAGGCGCAAGTTCTGAAACTCGCGGGATTAGCTCAAGAGGCCGGCCTTGACGGAGTGGTCTGTTCTCCTCAGGAAATCGAGCTTGTTAAAGGGGAGTGCGGTTTGGAGTTTTTGGTTGTAGCTCCCGGGATTCGGCCGGCCTGGGCAGCCGCTCAAGATCAAAAACGGATTTTGACACCGGCTCAAGCTGTCCGCAAGGGTGCGGATTATATCGTCATCGGGAGACCCATCATCAAAGATCCAAATCCTCGGAATGCGTTTCAGAAAATCCTCGAAGAGCTCAGTCAGTTTTAGACGCGACTCACAGCCCCCACAAGAAATATGGCCCCCAGGATCATGTTTAGAACGATCGTCACCACAAGAGCGATCACAAGACTCACGAGAAAGTAGGCAAGCACTTTGTCCTTGGGGGTTTCCATGAGTGCGGCTGAAAATCCAAGATAGAGAATATACAGTCCGTACAAAAGGCCTACCCACGCCAGCATCCTCAGTAAAGGGATGAGGTGAACGACACCCACCACCCATGCCGCTGTCATGCTGTAGACAGACAGTTTCATGGCATTGACCTGATCTTGTTTGGAGGAGAATGAAGTGGCCAGGGCATTAATGACGATCCCTAAAACATACACTGTCAGAAGAGTCGCGATATAAGAAAAAATGGCATAAAAGAACGCTGTTCCGAATCCATACCTGACCATGCCTCTGAAAGGAATATGCCGCCCAAATATCGCCAATCCGATGAATTGAGAGAGGGCTGGGATGGCAGCGAGTATCATTGCATAAGAGGTGAACAGTTGGGAAACAGATGTGCTCTCCTCCTTTATGGTGATCCACTCTTCCTTAGGCTTTAATAAGATCGCTTGAACGCGGGAAACGATATCCATCAGACCTCTCCTTTAATCAAAGTGTGTGGAGGCGCGGGTCGGATTCGAACCGACGAATCGAGGTTTTGCAGACCTCTCCCTTAGCCACTTGGGTACCGCGCCATTATTCTGTTCATAGGCTTGTAAAAAAAATTGTAAAGGAAATTTCACTATTTGTCCAGTTCTCTCATAAACAGTAATGGGCGCCTGTTACTGAATTCTTTTGATTGGCACTGCCGATTTTCCTATAATAGATTGTTTACAGAAATTAGATTGGCTTTAAGGCCTTCATTATCATGAGATTTCAACACTTTTCACACAGGATCGAACAGGGTATAATATAGGGCTGTTATGGATGATCTAAAACTGAGCTCTTTAAAAAACACAAACTTCAAGCGCACTGTTGTTTCTGTGGGAGAGCAG
>Ga0307378_10001379_pt1 | contig 39738 bp, 68 predicted proteins | sample UN1MG_FD_202238 | JGI IMG/M metagenome (GOLD analysis project Ga0307378, IMG submission 202238) | Soil microbial communities from Risofladan, Vaasa, Finland - UN-1 | ecosystem: Environmental > Terrestrial > Soil > Coastal area > Acid sulfate soil | place: Finland: Risofladan, Vaasa | collected...
GAGGTTGAGGTTGATAGTCTTAGACGGGTTTTGCAGGTTCAGGTAGTCAATTCGTGCGGTTACCCACGGATTTGCAAGAGCTGTAACGCTAACGACGACGATCAGTATCAGTATACTAATGAGTTTCATAGTAACCTCCTTACCGACACTGTACACCGAACGAGGCAGATTGTCAAGCTTGACTCTATGGCAGCGTGGGCCTATACTTGTCTTGGAGGTGGGGTATAATGGGATCGGTAGGAGAGGCAATACGCGCGGAGCGCATCAGAAAAGGTTTTTCGATGTCGCAACTGGCGGATGCGGTGGGGTGCGCGAGGACGACCCTGCTATACTGGGAGAGCGACAGGACGTTTCCTCTTGCCATCTTCCGCCGACGGTTGAATGAAGTCTTGGGTCTGAATCTAGGAGCAAAGAAGGAATAGAGAGCCAACATGACCAAACAAGAAGCAAGAATCGCCAAGATGGAATCTAAATTCACTTTATCCCCGAATTTTATAGACCATTATGAAAATTATACTTCTTCTAGGGCTGGCCCGAAATCCAGGAAAGAAAAACAGGGCTTTGCCGCTACTATGAAAAGACATCCAACGAGGGCAGAGTCAGTGCTCAATAAGGAATTGAGATGGCTTAGGAAAGAGGTAGCGCGCACATGTGGCAAATCCGCCATGTTATATAATAGACAACAGGTAAAAGGCGGATATATTCTTGATTTCTACTTATTGCGTTGCCGTTTAGCAATCGAAGTTGACGGGCCTTATCATAATACTACGCGGCAAAGGGCATACGATAAGAGACGGGATACCCGCCTGGCAAAAATCGATGTGAAGACAATGCGCTTTACCAACGAAGAAGTCCTTAATGATGTCGTAATGGTAGGGGAAACAATTCGTAAAGAGGCAATGATGAGATTCGTCCCTCAACATAAGAGAAGGGGTAAGAGATCATTGAGGAAGGCAATATAGGAGGATGCAATGAAGATTGATTTTACGGTAGAGATTAAAGGCTTAAAGGGCGAGGCGATCCCAGGCGAGAAGATCATCGCCGCCGATCAGTTCGCAAACCTAGTGATGACCGATAGAGGAGAATCGGCCAAGACAGCTCGAGAGGCTTTCATACTTAACGGCCTGATGACAGTAATCGCGTGTGCTGACGGGCCGGTAGAGCTGTCAGACGTACAGGTGACGTTGCTGGAGACGGTGCTAACGAACGCCCTGGTATCTAAGCGCGTGAGCACGTTCTTGGTTGGCAGGCTGTACGGTCTGCTCGGGAAGGAAGAAAAGTAGGGGTTCAAATGGTGAACGAAACATTATCGAGACAAGACCAAGTGACGGAGGAATTGTGCTCTTCACGGAGAGAGACCTTTGATACCCGCCTCAAGGCGATTCAAGATGACACGAAAGAAGCCCGGGCTGGGGTTGGGAAGCTATTGCGGATCGTCTCGGAAGGTAATGGTTCACCGCCCTTGATTACGGCGGTTGCGATGAACAGTGCGTTCCGCGCAGAAATGGAACGATGGCATAATGAAGAACAGGCCGAACGGCAACGCAAGCAAGAGGAAGCGGAGCGCGATCGGCGATCCCGCCAGGCGCATTTCTGGCTTACGTTTACCGGATGGATAGTGATGCTGCTCATATTCGGGTTCGGGCTTCTATTCAAAGGGAGCCTATAGGAGAGAAATGGAGGAGAACTCACTGAAAAGCAAGAAGCTGATTGCCTACCTGGTAGCGAACGCCGTTCTGCTTGTCTTGGCGTTCACCGGGAAGTTGGCGTCGGAAAACATTGGTCCAGTGTTGATGGCGATCAATCTTGGCTACTGGGGCGCGCAGGGCGCCATCGATCTTGGGAAAGTCGTTCAGGGCGCGATTGCAAAGCGAAATGGGACGGGGTAGACAGCTGAGGTGGTTCTGACTATAATAGAAGGCATGGGGAGGTCTAAGATGTGTAACAGGGAAGCAGCAGCAGAAATCCATCGTGCCCTCGATGGGTGTTGCCCTTCTTACCACGCCCGGCTGGCAGCCGCTGGCCGGGCACCCCTTACGGAGATCGAAGAGTGAATGGAGGCGGACAATGTTCAAGAAACTAGGCGATGCTCTGAACGTGATCAAGGTACTATTAGCGATTGTGGCCTTGATTCGGCCCTTGCTTGCACAAGTAGAGGTGCCGGGATTTGGAGCAGACAAGAAAGCGGCTGTGCTGGCATGCCTGGGAGGTGCCATCGACATTCTCCCTTGGGCTATCAGTGCAGAGGTGAAAGAGACTGCCTTGAAGATCGTCGGCGGGTTCATCGACGTGATCCTCGGTGTGCTCAATTTACTCGGTCACGACTGGAAGAAAAAACTAGATTCGGAGGTATCAGAATGAAGAAAGCACTTGTTGCAGTGTTAGCAGTAGTAATGGCGGTGGGGGTTCTGGCAGTAGCCGGGCCGTTCATAAGTGGTAATCTAGGGTTGGCTCAGACTCCGTCGTATACGGTAGATCTGACTGCAGGATACAAGGCCGAGTCATTCTCGGCTTCTTTTACTGCAAACAACGTTCTCTCATCCACGCACACGCTGGACTTTGACATTGCTGTCGAAGCAGGTCATTCGTGGTGGGCAGTAGATGCAGCGTTCTCTATTAACGATATCACTTTGAGCGCGGATCCGATCGGGGAAATTGGTACTGACTGGCTGGGTACACTTCATGTCGGTAGCTTGCTTGTCTCGGACGAAGGGTTGTCGCCGTTTGTGCTTGATTTCTACGGCGGGCTTAATGTCAAATATAGCTTTATTGCGCCTGTGGGCTGGATGCCAACTGGTAAGATAGGATTCTACTGGGAGTTTAAGTAGCACCACGTTTCACGCTTTTCGGGGGCTGGGTTCGCACGAGAGCTTTCCCAGCTCCCCCCTCCCATAAGGAGACGATCATGAAAACACTAGTGAGGCTTGCCCTGTTCGGGGCGGGATTTTTGATAGCGTTGCTGGCTGTGCAAAGCTGCATGGCTCCAGTAGCGCCTTTCGTTGCAACATGCAATCCGACGGCGATCCATCCACCGGGTACGGTGACGATCACGGCAACCGGGCGCACGGGCGGGACGTACTTCTACCAGCCGACCGGACAGGACGTGACACCATCAACTCAGAACACGTTTGTTGCCACGGTTGATAGATGGCCTTGGAGTGTCACAGTCACCTGGAGAGACGGCGACAACGTGGCCACGGCGACGGCACGGCTTATCCTGGCGAACGAGAGGCCAGTTGCGCATGACCTGTGGGTGTGGCCGGAAGGTTTGTCTACCGGGTCACTGGCGCGGTTTGACCTACGGTATCTGCAACACGGATGCGATAATGGCACGGCTGAGAGTTATAGCGGATTCAAAGATCCAGACTACAACGCGAACGGCTATAGCATGGAGAATGATAGCTTCAGCTACCATATTGACGTTTACGATGCAGCCGGGAATCATGAGACCGTATACAAGCCCGACAGGACGGTACTCGGAGCGGATGAATTCACAGCGAGTCCGTACTTCGTTTGGTTCGTTGGATGGAAGGCAGCCATACCACCGTTCCCGTTTGCGCCACAATCCGTGACGGACTTAGATTGTGATCCGACTCCACCTCCACCTGATCCGCCTCCTACTCAGACTGAAAGCAAGCGGGTTGAAGTGACCGTGAAGGAGTGGGGGAATCAGTATCGGTTCGTGTACATCGTCACGACAGCGGTAACGGGGTGCGGTATATGAAGCCTAGAATCATCACCTGTCCAGAATGCGACAGCACGAATGTTGCGCCGATATACGAGGATGAGGATCTCACTGCATACGTGTGTGCGACGTGCGGAGCCTCGTTCACAGACATGAAGTAGCGCGCCTTTCCTACCTCCTCTAGCGGGCTACCTGCGGCGGGGCTTATGCTCCGCCGTTCTTTTGTAAATCGAGTTTGTCAATCCCTGTCTACACTATCGCTGTTCTTGCCTCTCGCCCTCTTGACTTTTAGCAAAAACCTGCTATAATCTTTATATCGAGATCGGAGGAGGAAACGAGATGGAGATCAAAAAAGTAAAAAGAGCAGACATAGATTATCTAGCGCTTGGTAAGCAGATTGACACATGGCCGCCTAGTGTGCGATCAGAGTATGCGTACAAAGCGCTTACCGACATCCAGCGCGGGTATGGTACACGCGGATTGATAGCCTATGATGATGATGAGCTAGTCGGCGTGCTGTCATACGAGGAGTACACTGACCGCATCAACCTGTCATTCCTCGGGACGAAAAACAGCGGCGTGGGGGCGCGGATGGTGGATGAGATCAAGCAGAACGGACAGATGATCGCGCTGCTCGCAGAGGCGGGGGCGGATGGATTTTGGGCGAGGCAAGGATTCGAGCGAATCAAGAATGGCACATACGTTTGGGGGTGACAGCATGACCGAAGATTCTGTAGGTGACAAGATTCGTGCGGCGCGGCTCCAGAAGGGATGGACGCACAGGAGATTATCTGCCGAGTGCGGATACACGCAGCAGTCGATCGCCACCTGGGAACGGGGAGAACATCGCCCTAGCCCTCGGGCGCTCAAGTCAGTAGAAAGGGCGCTTGGCGTGAAACTGCTTGACAAGGAGGAGTGATGGCGAAGAGGCTTGAAGATGAGCGGTTGCTAGAAAGAGCCTGGATGATTACTTGTGACGCGCAGGGCGTGGTAATACCAGAGTTTCATGTAGAGGAGCAGATGCGCGAGCTGTACTTGCGCGATGCTAGCTTCCACGCTGTTGTACACCGACTGGAAAGTTTCGAGGCAAGCGAGAAAGCAGCAGTAACGCGATTACTTGAGATTGCAGCGGATCGCTGGAGCAGCAACCCAGAGATTGTCATGGATGAGGTGCGCAGATTCGCCAGCAAGATCATCCCGAATCATCCCTTAATCAAGGCTCAAACACTGCGCGAAGAAAAGGCAGCGCTTGAATGCAATAGGTTTGTGGTAGTAGACAAGGAGGCGCGTGATGGCAAGAAGTGAAGCACATGAGACGTGGTACAGGGTAGGGTCACTTCACGGCAAGGATGTCTACTGGCAGCCTGGATCTGGGTATGCCTGTCAGGAGGAGTCCGAGCAGTTGCAAGGAGTGGAGGGCAATCTCGATGAGGTCGATTGGTTTGACAGAGTGGAGGATTACGAAGCCCTCGTCGATGCGGCCGACAGCAATGCCGGACTTCTTCACGCGATGGGGGCGGATCTGGTCGCTGCATTTTGCGATATGTCGGCGGATGTGTGCTTTGCCGCCGAATGCGAAGCGGAAAAGATCGCCACCTTAGAACATGGATCGGGGGTGTACTGAGATGAAGATCTGGGCAGCAAGCATCAATCTGGAACATAGCGATCCGATCAAAGTAACGCTTGAAGATGATGAAGAGGCTGGGCAAGAATACGTCGTTATACGAATCGGCGACGCGGCAAATGCCACGCACCTTTACACGCCAGAAGGATTGCAGCCAAGCATTGAGTATCTTACACGTCTAGTTGACGCCATTAAGCCAGTGCTTGATCAAGCTATTGCGAAAGAAGCAAGGGAGGTAGGCGATGATTAGGATTATAACCGAACTAGGCAAAAAGGCAGTCACCACCATCACGATGCGTAGTCGTGACGGAATAGAGGTTGCTAAAGAACACGTGTCTTTCGACCCCGGAATAGAGGGTTGTGTTCTCGATAAAATCCAGTTAGGTGATTCTGTTCAGCTATACCTTACCAGGAAACAGGCGGAGGAGCTGTTCGCAGACATGGCTAAAACGTGCGCGGGGATCGAGGAGGAGGTAAGCGATGCAGAAATTGAGTGAGATTGAAGAAGCAGCGGATAAGTTGTCTAACGGTTGGGCAAGAATACGAAACCTGCTAGGGGGTATAGGGTTGAACAATGACATATATAACCAGAGATTGCAGTTACACATTCCCGCCGTTGTCTTCCAGTCTCAGTTTCCGGACATTACGGAGCGGCAGGAGTTCGACGGAACCCTTGACCGAAAGAGCACGACCATAGGCGGGCTGGAGATATTCTGCCTAGTAGACAAGGAGGTAAGCGATGAGTGACTTAACAGACAAACTGGCCGAAGTCATGGCGGAGGTTGGATACGTTCAGAAGGACGCCCTGAATGATTTTCACCACTACCGCTATGCAAGTGCGGAGGCGGTACTCAAGAAGGTGAACGCGGCGCTGAGCGAGCGTGGGATTGCGGTATCAACGCAAGCTGAGTTATTGCAGTATGAACAACATCCTGGCGAGAAGGGGCCTTCGATGCACGCAGTTGTTCGGTTGTCTCTGGCCTTTACAGACGGAGCGGACTCGATCACCGCTCAGGGCCTCGGCGAGGGATCGGACAAAGGAGACAAGGCTGTAATGAAGGCAGACACGGCGGCACTCAAGTACGCACTGGCGAACGCCTTCATGATCTCGTGGGGCGACGACCCCGAGGCCGATATTGATACCGACAAGGCGGCGCGAGTGACTGAGCTGAATCCCTTCACCGGTAGCGACATGACCCCGATTGATGCACCGCTCCCACCGAAGGGCACGAAGGGGATCAACGCCGCGCGAGAGTTGTACGGATTCGCTGAGATGGCTGGCTGGACTACGGACGAACTTCTCTCTTGGGTGGCGAAGCGGACGGGGGGCAAGAAGCCTGAAGACGTGACGGCGGCGCAGGCCAAGGCGCTACTCGAAGCGATCAAGAAGGAGGCGTGATGTCAATATCTGAGACATATGATGATAGGAGGTGTCCTTACTGTGGCCGGTGGCGCGAAGATGTGACGATGCGCCGACGTAGGACGGCATATCCATCCAATGTAGAGACATCGAATTGGATGCTGTCGTGCCTGGAATGCTATGATGCGGATCTGGCCTTTTGCCAATGCCTAGAAACAGCCTATCCAAAGGAGGCGTGATGGCCCAGAAGGGATTCTTGAAGATAGCGAAAAACAAGACTAGCAAGAAAGAACAACCGTTCGTCTCGGTGCTGATTCTGGACAAGGCCGACGATAAGGAAGCTCACTGGTACAACATTTTCGACCCGTGGTGGTTTGGGGGGACTGATAAAAGTCCGTCCCCATACGATATCTGCGCGTACGCTTCGCAGACGGAACCGACGTTGGTCGTATACGAGTTCATCACCACTGGCGAGTTTCGGAACATTACGGCGATCAGGCCGGATGCTGAAAAGTGGTCGCCTAAGAAGGCCGCCAGTGAAGAGATGGACGAAGGCGCGGCGGAGGCTACGGAGGCCACGCAACTGGCCACAGGATCGATCACTGCACGGCAAATGATCGCCTCGGCAATAGAGAATCTTGTGGATGGGATCGCGCTGATCGTCAGCGAGAGGATGAAGGAGGAGTGATGGCTGGCCATATTAAGATTGAGCTAGACTTCATCCCTGTCGAGGAGCGATTGCCGCCGATAAGAAAATTATTAGGTGACGACGGAGTAGTGGGGTTGCTATATTTTTCAGGGGAGGACTACTATACAATCGAAGCAAGAGGAAACCTGGGTTATCATGGTGCTGCCAAGGGGTGGTTATATGACTGGGATGACTCAATACCGCAACAGTGGGGAGATGGCGTAGAACTTACTCACTGGGCGGAACTCCCAACGATCAAGAAGGAGGAATAAGATGCGGTTAATGCCAGACAAAGTATGGAAGACACTTAGTGGGACGCGGTCAAATCGTCGTATACGAAAGAGGGTACAACGCTGGGCTAGGTTGGGATCAGAGATCTTTTGCTGCCATCCAGATTACCTGTTCACCTTATGGCAGACGATTAGAGACAATCCTCTGACAATGGAAGAGGTTGTGTCCTTCGCCTGCCATCTGAGTGAATTGTCGCAGGCTGGTATATCAGCGTTTGAAGCTGGGAAAGAGATGCGCGAGAGGCTAGACAAAGGTATCGGGGTCAGCGAGAGGATGAAGGAGGGGTGATGACAGAGTATAGAATCACCAAGGAGACATGCGAAAAGGGACACGAAGGCAGGGTGTGTTCGCGTTGCGGGAAACCAATTCAGGCGCTAGAGACGGTGGACAATGCACGCAACCCCACATACTGGAGCGGATGTCAAGAATGTGGTTACTTTGATAATGGGGTGACTCCCCGGGTCTATGACATCGCTGGCATTTTGTACGGTCACTATCGCTTGCGCCCTCATACGAGCGCTACCAGCGAAGACATCATAAAGGGTGAGCAGATGCACGAATTGTGTCGGATGGTGCAGTGCGTTGAAGGCGCAAGCGATATTCATACGGAGAGGATGAAGGAGGAGTGATGCTCGTTAAGATGAAAGATGTTTACTATTGTGAATACTGTGGAAAGCACAGGCTTAGCAAGACTGCGATGGTAAAACATGAACTTCATTGCACTATGAATCCTGATCGAGTATGCAGAATGTGTGAATTCACGAAACTCAGGGCGCTTGTCGACAAATACAGCAACCGGTTTATCATGGTGCCTGGCGAGTATGGCGGAGAACAAGCCGAGTGGATTGGTAATCCGGTTACGCTGGCGCAGATAGAAGATGATACTGAATGTCCAACATGTACGCTGGCTATCATTCGACAATGCGGGTTAAACCAGACTGATGTCGGGCCGTCATTCGATTACAAAAAAGAACATGATGACTGGTGGGCAGAAGTCAATGGTCGCAGAGAGGAAGAACAATTGGCTGCATGGTACGCACAATGATCATCAGTGAGAGAGTGAAGGAAGTGGACCATGCGTGACTACTGGCTGTTGATGGGTTGTATAGCGCTAGGGGCTGCGGCGGTGATGGTAGCGCTAGAGGTGGTGTATAAGGCAGTCTGGAAGGGAGGCGTGAGATGGATAAGGATGCTGTAGTCAATCTAGGTTGGGCGAATGGCTGGAAGGAAGATCCGGCGATAGTGAAGCGATGTAGGGAGTTGGGGCACGACCCTATGCACAACAACCTCGATAGGTCGATGCACGGACTGAATACAGAGGTGCGCTGTGATGTCTGCGGATACGTTTACCACTATGATTCATCGGGCTAGGAGGCGTGATATGAGTCAACGAGCTGAGATGAGGGACGCCCTCAAGCGCGGGGAATCGTTCACGCGCATGGACGCCTTGCGCAGATTCGGCACAGCAAAGGCCCCCGCGAGAATATCCGAGTTACGGCAAGAGGGGCTGCCGATCGTGACGGAGATGGTCGAGCAGGATGGCAAGCGGTTCGCGCGGTGGTCGTTACCGGCAGAGCCGATGCTGCTAGGGCTTGATTTGCGTGAGCGAAAAGGAGTATAATCGAGATGGCGGGTGTGAGAACCGGGCCTCCATTCGCAAGGATGGACCGTCGAGAGACGGTTCAAACCCCGCCAACCTTATCTCTCGGAGGCGAGAACATGATTCAGCAAGACCAAGTAGTACCAGCGTCAGCACGATTACAAGCACAGTTTGGATTCACCCGCATACCGAACGAAATCATCGAACACCCCCGCTTATCAATGCAAGCCAAGATGATATGGATTGAGCTGTGGAAGTTCTGCTTCCACGCAGAGCAAGGCGCGTTCCCCGGTATGGCGCGGATAGCTAAGGATCTCGGAACATCAGAGGACACAATCCTTAGGCACCGTCGCCAGTTGGAAGAGAAGGGCTTGCTGAACGTGCAGCGGCGCGGACTCACTAAGACGAATCTCTACATCTTATTCGTGCCAGAAACGCCGCAAGAGATACAGGAATTCTCTTCTTATGCAGGCGCCGTCACTGATCCCGCACAATCCGGGGATCAGGAACCCGCATCAGTGCGTGGTCAGGAACCCGCGCCGGTGCGGGACAAAGAAGACGAAGTAGAAGAAGACGAATCTGAGAAGACTAACAAGCCTAGGTCGGACAAGCCGACCGCCAGGAAAAACGTCTCATTTCCAAAGGCGGACTACACCCTCGTAACCGAAGCCTACAAACGAATCAAGGGCATCACGCCAAAGAACGGGGAATGGCAACCGATTCAGCAATCGATTAAGACAATGTTTTTGAGTGATCGCACACCGGCGGAGATCATCGGTTGTATGGAGGCGTTGGAGAAGTCAAGCGAGGAGTGGACTAGCAACTGGACGATCGACACGGTGCGCAGGAAGCTACCGGAATTCGTAGCGGGCAAGTTGTTCGGCGGTAGCGGATATGATGATGCGCGAATACAGGCAGTGAAGGCGGATTTGTCAGAGCTAGATCACTACATCGAGTACAAGCTAGAGGCGTTACTTGCGAAGTTAAGCTACATAGATGACAAGACGATTGAGCAAGAGGAGCAGGTTAGCCACCTGGAGCGGCTGCATACAGACGCTCTGGCTGATCGGGCGAAGCTAGTAGCTCAACTGGGGGGATGATGGATGAATTCAGAGCGATCTTGAATGATGCTGACGACGACCGAAGATCCACCGCGTATGCGGAGATGCGAGCGGAGAAAAACAAGGAGATCGAGAGATTACGAGACCGGGCAGAGTCCCTGGAGAATGAGATCCTGAGCCTTGAGGAAGCGAACAACGAACTGACGGCGCAGGTTGCCGAGGCAAGGGAGTCCTGATGTGGCATGAAGTTGATAGCTGGAATCTCCCCGTTGGAGTAGTGTCGGTCGACAAGAAGGTAAGCCGCATCGCCCTAGGTGCATCAACAGTGCGAACGTGGAAATTGCAGCGCTACTTTACGGCAACAGTGAGAGTCAACTCCGCGCCGGGCCTTGTCGCCATGCAACTGTATACGGGCGCTGAGGGCAAGCGCGTAGTGACGCGAGCACACGCAGGCGACGATACTCTGTTCATTAGCTGCCAGGCGGTGCTCAGAGTAGCCGGGGCGAATCCGGACCGGTATCTGGCGCACAAGGACGCGGACGGTTTTTTGGTGATCGACTTTGGGAATCAGCTGCCGCCGGGATGGGTGCCGCAAGCAGGACGACAGAAACGAGCTGCTTGAGTCGTGTGAATGAATGTGGAGGTGATAGTTGTGCTGCGATTGTTTTTACAGATTCTATGGCGGGAATGGGAACCGCGATCATGTGGAATACCAGATGGATTTCGTATTCACTACAGATTGTCGATAAGCGATGCGTGGGATATTGCGAGGACGGTGTCGCAAACAGAACGACAGAAACTAGTCTCTTGACGTCGTGCCTAAAAAAGTGTAGACTATCGGTATAGGGATATACGGCTGGTGCGTGAGAACGCCCGAGCAATAGAACGAGCAGGATAGCACTATCGGACGGGAGACGAGCGAAAGCCGTGACCGTGCTTGGAATAGATCTCCCAGCCAGCCGCACATCAACAGGAGGTAGAGATGGCGAGAGGAAATCAGAGACGGGTGCGAGAGCGCAACGGGAGTCACATTATCACGATTCCATCTGCATTCGTCGCGCAGATGGGGCTAGAAGACGGGACAATGATGGAGATCACGCTTGGGAGTCTTAATTACCGAGAGTGTATCATTTTGGAGATAGCGGAGGCCGATGATGGCGCGGAGTGAGGCAGTTCGTCAGGAGGTACTGGAGCTTGATAATCATCGCTGCCAGATCACCGGCGCAGATGGCCGTGAGGTGCCGCTACAGGTGCATCACTGGTACCCGCTTGGAATGGGGGGTAGTGATGAGTTGGACACGGTAGAGAACGGTATCACGCTTTCTGAGTCGATCCACATGGATGGCGTACATCCAGGCGTATCAGTGCCGACGGTGCGCATCCTGGACTGGGATCGAGCGGACAAGGAGGGCGGGCTTGTCGTCGAACGGCGGGACGGGATCGCCGATGAGTGGCACTCGTGGCCGAAGAGTGAAATTTGGTTCTACAAGCGGCAAGACGCAGAGATGCTAGAGCAAGAGATCGACATGGTACGCAGTGTGCAGATGATCGAGTCCAGGCATGCGCAGGTCATCGCTCATATATGGCGCAACTACCAGTTGGTCTCAGATGCAGCGAGTCCGGCGCAGTTCATCGCTGGGCTAGGGTTGGATTCGAATCGGGCGAAGGATGAAGCAAGGGCCTCGCAGTGGATCGAGGACACCGGATGGACGTGGCCGGACGGAGTTAACCTGCGCAAGGTGTTGTTGTTGATCTCAGCAGGCGCAAAGTTAGCAAACGCGCAGGTCTGGCTAGACATGGCAGTAGATATGAGCTACTCGGATCTACACCGGGCGCTGATCGAGAAGGGGTTTAAGATGGCGACAATGCGCTGGTATCTTCTCATCGGACAATCGCGCCGGCCACTGGGACGGCTCCAGACGGATGTGCTCTTCGTGCGATCGCGTGATGTGGATGTGGTCATGGAACGCAAATCGCCAGAGGTGAAGGTGCTCGAAATCAATGCGTTCCGGGCGGGGATCAAGTGGGATCGCAAGGCACAACGGCTGTATGATGGGGCTGGGAATGAGGTCGCGTATGAGGAATGGGAGAAGGAGGCGGAATACGATGCTATTTAAGGAGCCGGAAGTTATGAGGAGGACCGATATAGACTTGAATCAAGCAGCGCTGAAACTGATGGGAGATGCGTTGAGCGTGGGGTTCGTTGCTCGCAATGGCTGGGACCCGACACATAACATCGTACACGCATGGATATTGGCTGAAGAAGCAGGTCTATCAGTTTACCGACTAGAGAATACAGACAAATGGTGGAGCGGTGTCTTGTACGGTAATGCAGGCGGTGATTACGACTGGGTTGTAGGTCCAGTAGAGGCAAAGAAGGCAACAAGAGCGATTACATGTGCATTCCTTCTAGTGATGGAGAAGGAGGAGTGATGACGTTAGCTGAATGGGAATCTCTATCAGAGCGCGGACGCAATGAGATTTGCGCCGAAACAGTGATGGGGTGGGAAAAGGGTAGTAGAGATGGAACTCGGTGGACCAAGGATGGAGAGGAAGTTCGGGTTGGTGGTTTCTATCCCGCCAGTGATCGCAATGATACCGTGTTGTTACTGGATAAGATTGCCGAAAGAGAGCAGCAAAGGAAATTTGTGCGGGAACTGCTAAAGATTGTCTCACCGCTAGATATTCCCGCCGCCATTATCGCAGGAAACATCCCGCTAGGAATGCTGTGGGAACACCTATGGGTGCTAGTAAATCCTGCCTGCTCCATCTTGGCCTACTGTGCCGTGACTGCGTGCGGGTGAGGGACTGGCCTGTGAGGGCGGCGCTGTTCACGCAAGCGTTCCCTGAGTGGCAACTGGAGGTGTCAGAGTGACGGACAATGAGCATCGATACCACATGCTTTACACAACGGCAAATGGCGAGCTGTATGAGAGCAGGCGGAAATTTGCTTCCTTCGCGGCGGCAGAAAGATGGTTACAGTCTATCGGAGCGACAAACTGGGAGATAGGGATAAGTGATGCGCAGTGAAGGTGGAACTAGGCAGCGCAGGCGGGTACACATACAAGTGCGTGAGGTGTGGATATGAGGAGACGATGCAGCTCTACGGGTGGGGCGGGCCGATGAAGAACATGTTGTGTCCGAAGTGCCACCAGAAGATGGAGTTACAGGAGGATGATAGCGGTGACGCATGATGAGATCCTGGCGTTGACGGATGAGGAGCTGATAATCAAGGCACAAGCATTTTCCGGGCGCCGGCAAGGGAAGATGTGGAGCGACCCTGTACACGACTTGCTTGATGCATGGTGGCTATTCGAGGAGATCTACAACAAAAAGAGCCCTCTCCACGGCGGCGCATGGGTACTGGGCACGGTATCCGACGGCAAGGACTGTTCTCAGGCGACGCTGTTGCTGCATCTACCCTGGCGGGCGCGGATCAGAAAGGGGATGAAGGCGGGCAAGGTTGATCCGGTTGACAAGTTCCAGGCGACGACGAAGAAGGGCGAGATGGCGCGCGCAATCACGCTGGTTTACGTGACAGCGATGGAAGATGCGAAGTGAACTGGCTGGCCCTGGGAATCATCGACGGCCTTGTAATCCTACTGGCAATCGTGATACCGTGGTGGAGAGGTGAGAAAGATGAGTAAATGCAGGCATCGTCTAGTCCGGTCAGGACATTGCCCTTTCAAGGCAAGAATCGTCGGTTCGAATCCGGCTGTCTGCAAAGACAAGAGGAGGGATCATGAGCACACCCATAGTGATAGCTAATTCGATTGGAGAGAGGGCTATTAGGAAAGGCGCGAAGTGCTATATCTTGAGCATGGAGGGCATGGGCGATCAGGTATTCATGTCCGTGCACTCAAGGGGCGGCAGGATTATCAAGAAGTGGACGTCAATCAAGAAGCTAGTGAATGCACGTGTAGCTAATCTGCCTGATGCATTCTGGGATCGCATAGGGGGCTGCGGCTATCATGGCAGATCAATACAGGTCACTGTGGATACCATCAATCTAGGAGCATATGATGCGTACATCAATGACCTAGCTGAAAGGGGCGGGGGGACGCAATGAAGCGACGTACAGAAGGATACACCGTTGAGCTTGTCCCTGTATACGTAACGCCGCGCACATACCGGAAGTATGAATCGCCTTATCCGAAGCGCTTGCTGCATTACGACCGGGCGGCTGCGACACTGTGCGAGGTGGAGAAGGTTCCATGCAAGGAGAAATTCATGGTGACGATTCCACGGCCACCTCAGAAGAGGGCTTATCTTGGTATGGAGGCTTTTTGCGACGGGGAATGGATAGTGTCGGATATAGATAAGGCATCGAACCGAGACATTTACAACAAGTGGCCGATATGGTTGGGGCCAAATGATTCGGGACTCATTTCCGTCAAGTACGCGGATTGGGGGTGATGTGATGATTGTGACCGTGCATCAGGGCGCGTTTAACTGGCTGGCGTTTGGAATCATCATAGGTTTTGTACTCTTACTGGTAGTGGTGATACCGTGGTGGAGTGAGATATGCCATTTTCTTATCAATCTCTTCGGGAAGGAGGCGCAGAAATGAAACGAATCATCGGTATAGGGTGTTTGATCATCGTAATAGGGGCGGTATGTGCGCTTCTGGTCGTCACGATTAAGGGGATGATAGAGATAACGGGGGTGGGGGTGTTCATGGCTGGCGTAGGTGTGTTTGTGATCGCAATGGGGATAATCGGTGCAGCAAGCAATCTATCGCGGCGTGCGCGTATACACAAAGGGGCGACTGACAAACCCCAGGTGAAACTGAAGGTTATACAGGTTGAGATTGACAATGAACATAGCCCTCTCCGTGGCAGCACATGGGTGCTTGGCACAGTAGACGGAGGTAAGTTTGTGCCAGTTGACAAGGAGGTGAGGCAATGACCGAGCTAGTGGAAGACGCTCTAAACAATCACGTATATGGATTATCACCGAAAGAGCTAGGTGTCTTGCGGGGAATATTGAGGGCGCATAAAGGGGCTGGGGTGAGGATAGAGTTTACCAATCATGCTCTCATCAACGTCTACCATGGTCACGTTCATATTGACGGTATTCTTACCTACGAAGAGCTTGCCGCGCTAGACGTGTTCATGGCGGTGAGGGCAAATGACAGCACAATACGCGCTTGATCCACGCAACGCCCGTGTCCGGGACGCGAAGGCGAAGGAGACCTTACGCAAGTCGCTGGAGGCATTCGGCGCGGGGCGATCGATCGTCATCGACAAGAACGACGTGGTCATTTCGGGCAACGGTGTCTATGAGCAGGCGCAGGCGTTAGGGATCAAGGTGCGCGAGATCGAGACCGACGGCGAGGAGTTGATCGTCGTCAAACGGACGGATCTGGAGACGGCGGACCCGCGCAGGATCGGGCTGGCGCTAGCAGACAACCAGACGGCGACGCTAGCGAAGTGGGACGAAGTCAAGTTGGAGGAGTTGAAGACGGAGGTGCTGGACTTCGTTGAACTTGGCGCGATGGGATTCGATGAGCCGCCAGCACCCGATGACAGCGCAGAAGTCGGTGAGATGATCGACCGTGCAGAGGAGCTGAACGAGAAGTGGGGCGTTGAGCGCGGGCAGGTGTGGGAAATTCCTGGCAAGGCGGGCATTCATCGTGTGATGTGCGGCGATTCAACGGACGCGGGGGATGTGGCGTTGTTGATGGATGGCAAGAAGGCAGGCCTTACAATAACTGACCCGCCATATAACGTGGGAATTAAGTATGGCGAGGGGACGAATGACAAGCAAGGACGCGCACAATATGCTGCCTGGTCTTCTAAGTGGTTGCAATTTCTGCCTTCGAGGCGGTTGTTTACCGTTGGGATCAAGCGGTTAATGTGGTGGGAATCCATAGCAGGTGAACCGCAGTGGATCATTGCGTGGGTAAAACGTAACGGGCAGGGTAATACGCGGCTTGGGGGCACTAATAAGTGGGATGCAATTCTCGTATATGATTGTCCGCTAGACGGAGGCATTGATATGGTGGAATGCCTGAACGATTACTCTGAGGGGATACGCTCCAAGGGAAGTCACCCAACAGCCAAACCAGTAGGATTATGGCGTATGCTAATTGCGCGGTTTGCTCTCACGGAGGACATTCTCTATGAACCCTTCCTAGGCTCAGGTACGACCGTAGTCGCCGCAGAGAATGAAAACAGGATATGTTTTGGCTGCGATGTAGAGCCCAAGTACGTGGCCGTTAGCCTTGAGAGGCTGACTGCGCTAGGATTAAGGCCGGTGAGGTGTGCCCCTTGACATCATTATAATAATAACGTATATTGATAGTATACAAGGGAGGTAGCAAAGATGACACGAATGACCAAAAGTTTACGGCAGGCTTTAACCCGCAGCATGTGTGATTCGGCTCGAAAGGCTGACTTATTCGGTCGCCGCCAGCAAGCCTCGGAACAAGATAGCGGTGAAGACGATTCAGCTAAGAGTGTGGGGGCGTGAGATGAAGTCTTACGCGATGTGGAGCTTGAGCCTTGAGGTCACGCAAGACGCGGATATCATCGCCTTGCTGGAGACGTTGAAGCGCAAGCGCGAGGCGTCACAGTTCCTGCGGCAGGCGATCAGGGAGAAGATGGAGAGAGATGGCTAAGAAGCAAGCGGAACCCGAAGGCAGGCCGACGAAATACGACCCCAGTATTCACCTCGGTATCATCCGAAAACTAGCTGAACGCGGACTAACTGAGGAAGAGATGGCAAAGGTGCTTGTTATTGCCACTTCGACACTGTCGCTCTGGAAGGTAGAGCATCCTGAGTTTTCGGAGGCCATGATGGAGGGCAAGCAGAACCCTATCAGGAACGTTGAGGATGCACTATATCGGCTCTGTAAGGGGTACACGTATCATGAGGACGGGAATGAGCGGACAAAGCATCCCGATGTAAGGGCGATTCAGTTCTATCTCAAGAACGTCGCACCCGACAAGTGGCGGGACAAGCAGGACGTGAATATCACAGGCGAGGTCAATCTGCACTTCGACAAGGAAGACGAAGGGCTATAGGAGGCGAGGATGGATAAGGATAAACAGGCAACCAGTTATGAAGAAGAGACACGTGCCCGGGTAGAGAAAGTGGAGCATGATATGCAAATGTTTGCGGTAAAATTCTGCATAGCGTTTGGTGACAGATATACTCGTAATAAGATCTTGAGGTGGCTAGACCAGGATAATGCCGACAGCGACTAAGCCCTTCACAAAGACAGCCAAGCAGCACGAGGCCGTCCCTCTACTTAAGGGCGATGCGCGTCACGTCCTGCTCTACGGCGGCGGTAGGTCGGGCAAGACGTTCCTGCTCATATACGCGCTGATCGTCCGGGCGCTCAAGGCAAAGTCGCGGCACCTGATCCTTCGGCTACACTTCAACCACGTCAAGACATCCGTGTGGCATGACACCTTGCCGAAGGTCTTAGCGGCCTGTTGGCCTGATCTCAAGGTAGAGTGGAATAGCACGGACTTCTTTATCAAGTTTCCCAACGGGTCGGAGATCTGGATCGGAGGGCTTGACGATAAGCTGCGGACTGAGAAGGTGCTAGGGACAGAATACAGCACCATCTTCTTCAACGAGTGCTCGCAGTTCACCTATGGCTCGATTGAAACGGCGCGGTCAAGGCTGGCAGAGAAGTCAGACCTTGTCAATCGGTGCTACTATGACTGCAACCCGCCACACAAGCAGCACTGGGCTTATAGAATGTTCATCGAGTTGAAAGACCCGGAAGAGAGGACGCCGCTACCGACGCCTGAAAGGTATGCCTCGTTGCTGATGAACCCGATCGACAACCTAGCCAATATCAGCGAAGAGTACCTGAAAGAGCTTAATAGCCTTTCTAAGCGCAAGAGAGACCGATTCCTGTACGGACTGTGGCTTGATGTAAGGAAGGGGGCGCTCTGGAAGTATGATGACATCCTGCGCTGTTCTCCAGAAGATGCACCGCCAATGGATCGTATCGTGGTGGCGATTGATCCACCTAAAAAACATGATGAGAAGGCAGACGAAGCAGGTATCGGGGTTGCTGGGAGAAGCGGGAATCGGTTATATGTGATAGAGGATCTAAGCGATAGACTCTCTCCGAAGGGATGGGCGAACGCTGGAGTCAATGCGTATTTTAGGCATCATGCGAACCTGATCGTTGGCGAAGTCAATAACGGCGGGGAGATGGTAGGGAATACTATCCACCAGGTGAACGAGAGTGTACCGTTTAAGGCTGTGACAGCGACAAGGGGTAAGGACAAGAGGGCGGAGCCCGTTGCGTTGATCTATGAGCAGCACCGCGCCTACCACATAGGCATGTTCACAGAGTTAGAAGACCAGCTAACAACTCCAGTTGATGAGTTAGAACATGATGATAGGCTCGATTGGCTAGTCTGGGCGGCGACTGAATTGATGCTACACGATACCTTCGTGGGCGTCGGATCGGTGGAGCTATGAAAGCCAAGATAGTTAAGGTGCGATGCGGGACGTGTGGGCGCATCTCGTGGTGGTTGCCGCGCAGACGATACGTGTGCAAGGAGTGTGGAGCCAAGGAGGGGCGAGTGATCAACCTACTGCGCGAGGAGTTGATGCGGCGGAGAGGAGGTGATAGCCATGCCGAGGGATGAATATATCGTTCCCCCTTACTACATGCAGCAACCGGGGGCGCACCGAGCCGGACGAAAACGAGCGCGGAAGGCGGCGGTAAAACCGTGCTTTGAATAGTACTTTGAGGATTGCACCACAGGCTTAAGTGGTGTATAATAAGGGCATCAAATGCTCTTTAGGTGAGCGTAGAAGGTGGAGTGAATGGAAAAGGCATCGGGCCGTATTTATAAACTGTCGGGCTATACCACTGAAGAGCAGCGTGCTGCTGGGTTAGCCTATTACTATGCCAACAAGCACCGGATTCTGCGTAGGGCGAAGGAAAAGCGAGAGGCATACCGTAAGAAGAGAGGGAAACAACCTTATAGACATGCACGTAGGATCAATAGCAATGGATACGTGATTATTTCGGTGGGAAGCCCAGGGCATGTTAGGTCAGAACGAGAGCATAGATGGATGATGGAACAGCATCTTGGTCGCTCTCTTGCCAAGAACGAGATAGTCCATCATAAAAACGGAGATAAGGCGGACAATCGTCTCGTTAACCTTGAGCTGCTAACCACACAGGAACATAATAGGCGGACGGCAAAGAAAGGATACCCAAGGGCAAAACTCACTGTTAGCCAAGTACGCGCGGTGAAACACTCTAAGATTAAAACCGAGATCCTATCAGAGCAGTATGGCGTATGTACTTCGACTATCAGGCATATTCGTAACGGTAGATCCTGGGCTTGGGTATCTTGAACTCCGTCGCAAGGATAGGGCGGTCTGGAAAAGTAGCTAGGATATAGGAGGAGGGCGAGAATGGCGAAGAAAGCTGAGGCAACAAAGAGACTGGAGCATGCAGTGGCGGAGGCGCGGAATATGGCTGGCGTTCCCAATGAGAATGAGACGCAGACGGGCGCAACCATTGAAGAGATCTTAGAGATGATAGAGACGTTGCTTTCTGCCGTTGGTAGAGCGCGACTGGCAGGTGGTGATGATTATATAGCTCTCCGTGATTATGAGGATCGGCAAATCAAGGAGAGGATAGCGATTCTCAGAGATAGGCAGACGAGGAGGTGATTACAATGACCGTGCATCTGTATAAGCACCCACAGGACGCCGGCTGGCTAGGCTGGATCGATGGCGAGAATGAGCGGTGCGTGGGCTTCGTCGCGCTTGACGGAGCAGTGCAGTTTGGTTGGTAAGCGATGCGCGGCTGCGGCCATGTGATAGCAAGCGGTTTGAAACCGAAGCTATGGCAGGAATCCTTCGCCCGAGAGGGCCGCTCGGAGTTGATCGTCCGAGATCCCGGATCGCCGTTAGACCTACGGCCAGCCGCGCAGCTATTGACATGGAGGGGGTGATGCTGTAGAGTAGACGTGGGTGGTGATTAGTTGAGTGTAGTCAATGCAGTTGCCGATGCTGTTATCAAGTGGGCTGCGAGTAGAGCAACGCAGCCTCCGCGCGTTGGCGCTGCATACATGGCCGGTCAGACGCAATGGCCGGAATGGGACACGGTCAAGGCGATCACCGAAGGATACAAGGTCTCATACATTCTCTACGCAGTGGCGAGTGACATCGCCGATTGTATACGCTCCGTCCCTTGGCAGGTCAAGAAGCAGACGAAAACCGGGGCGGAGATTCTAGATACACATCCCCTTAACGAAATGATCCGCTCCCCTAATACCGAAGGTACGTGGGGAGCATTGCTTGAGGCATTCGACCTGTACAAGTCACTTGCTGGCAATGCCTACGGGCTATGGAGTCAGACGACTCCAGGGAACATCGATATATGGAGTTGGCGTCCTGATCGCGTGGCTATCGTGCCGGATAAGAAGGGGAATATCAGTAGTTACAGTTACTATGTTCCTGGCGAGGCTTCGCCAACGTCGTACAAGCCAGAGGAGGTCTTGCACTTCAAGTTCTTCGACCCTGGCAGTGACCACTATGGCATGGCTCCGCTTCAGGCGGCGGCGCGGCTAGTCGATACGTCGAACGCAGGGTTGAAGTGGAACTGGGCATCGATGGAGAATAGGGCGCGGCCTGACCTAGTGCTGGCTCCCAAGAATTCCCTGGAAGAAAACCAGTTTAATAAGTTCCTGGAGCTACTCAAGGAACGCATCACTGGTCCACAAAATGCTCACAATATCCTTATCCCATCCCAGCCGATGGATGTTATGCAGCTATCACTCACCCCCGTAGAGATGGACTTCCTACAATCGTTCTTGACATACGAGGTCGGTGTCTGCAAGGTCTTCCACGTTCACCCCGAAGCGATCGGGACACTTGGTGCGACATTCGAGAACAAGAAGTGGGCTCTTCGCGCGAAGTGGGAAGGGCCGGTAGTGTCCAGATTGTCAGAGATGCGGGCGGTCTTCAACCATAAGTTCCGGTTGCCATTCGGGACGGCAGATCCCAAGATAGCGAAACTGGGCGACATCTTCTTGGATTACGATCTCAGTCAGACCCCTATTGCAGAATACCAACAGGGCAAGGCGATCGAACGGGCGACCAAGGTGTGGGCTTGCGGTGTCCCCTGGAATGTGGCAGCGGCGACGTTCGGGGTGTCGATTGAACCAGTAGAGGGCGGGGACGTGGGATACCTGCCAGCAAACCTGTTGCCAGCCAGTAGTCCCGTGAGCGGGCGATCACAGAAGCGCAGCATGGATGAAAGGCAAGTGGCGCTATGGCGGGCGATCGATCAGTACAAGCAGGGATGGGAGCGCGGGGTAGAGATCAAGGTGAAAGCCGTCTTTGCTGCGCAAGCGGCGGAGGTTGTCAAGGCAGTCGAAGGCGGGACACTTGACACGGACGCGGTGATCAACAAGAGCAATGCGCGATGGTCTGAGTTGATATCGTCTGTGCTGCAAGGTGTCATCGAGGACTTTGGAGGCCGGCAGGCGGTAGACTTAGGCGGGATCTCTAGTGGCCGAAGTATCACGGATGGGTTCATAGAGCTTATCAACCGCGCCGATCCTGTATACACCTTCGATCCCTATGCAAAGAACGTGCAGAACTGGGTGCACGCGAAGACCGCGGCAGACATTGACGGTATACAGGCGACGACGCAACAGGCTATCCGGCACATTGTGCTTGAGGGTATTGATGAGGGCTGGGCGGTCACGAAGACGGCGCGGGCGATCAGGGAGCAATTCGATCTATGGGAGAACGGGATCGGGGTATCGAGATCGGCCACGATCGCGCGAACAGAAGTGCATACTGCGGCGGGATACGGGATGCACGAATCCGCGAAACAGTCGGGGATCGTCACGAAGAAGTTCTGGTCGAATAGCGGCGACGAACGGGTGCGCGATCTTCACATCGAGAATACGGGCGCGGGATGGATCGGCATGGATGAAGCATACCCTAGCGGCGCAATGTATCCGGGCGGAGGCGGGCCGGAGGATAGCGTGAACTGCAGGTGCGCGGAGCTGTACGAAACGAAGAGAGGTGAGTGATATGGACAACAGAAAAACATGGGTATACAGCCTAGCCGATGCTGACTTCGACATTGCCGATGCCTTCGCGGTAGCGATCACCACACCGGCGGCGGGATCATACCGGTTGCGTGTGGATGGCTACGGAAACACGGTCTGCACTGAGGTCTGGTATGAGGGCGCGGCGATCGGGGTAGCGGGCACAGCGGCGGTGTGGCGTAGCGAGGAACGAAGCGATGCGCTGGAAGATGCGACGCACGCGGTCAAGATCGAGTATGGCGGGACGTATACGGGCGGCACGCAGATCTTTACGAAGGTCGATCGAGATGATAGGTCGATGGAGTTTGGCTTGAAGGCAAGCACCATCTACCGAATCACGTTCACCAGCGCGGGAGACAACAACGCGGCGACACTGCAGATGAAGTTGTCGAAGAGGCGATAATCATGGCCGACAGAATACAGCGAGCGTTCGATGTGCGGGTAGACGATACGCCGGGGCACTTCACGGGCTATGCTAGCGTCTTCGGGGTGGTCGACACGTATGACACCGTCTTCGACCAGGGGTGCTTCAAGAAGACAGTCCGTGAGCGCAAGGGACATTTGCCAGTTGTGTGGATGCACCTCAGAGAAAAACCGATCGGTTTAGCGGCGGTCTTAGAGGATGAGAAGGGCCTTCTAGTTGATGGGCAGCTTGATCTTGATGTACAGCAAGGGCGAGAAACGTATAGCGGTATGAAAAAAGGTTACATCACCGAGATGAGTCATTCGTTCAAAGAGGTGAAGTTTGCGCCGGTGATGGTGAATGATGTACAGATCATGCACTTCAAAGAAGTCAGGAGCTTCGAGATCTCGCCGGTAACGATGAACTTCGGATCGAATGATGAGGCGCTGATCTCTTCGGTACGCACAGATGAGAGAGCGGTAATCTCATCCAACCTCGCGTTGGCCGACAAGGGCACAAAGTGGGATAAGGGTGCGGCGAACAAACGCGTGCAAGCGTGGGCTGAAAACGACGATGGCGATGTTGTTATGGCAAAGTATCGCCGCGCCTTCTTGTGGGTTGACGGTGCTGGCGAGAACCTAACCGACTTCAAGTTTCCGATCGGGGACGTAATCGACGGATCATTGAAAGCTATTCCGCAGGCGATATACTCAGCGGCGGGAAGGATTGATCAGGCAAAGGGCGTCAGCGTTGCCGGTATCAAGGCAGAGTTGGCGAAGTACTACGCGAAGTTGGGTGAGACGCCTCCTTGGAAGAGGATGATAATCCCCGTCAGGATGGCGTTCGAAGCGGGACGATTGGAAGCACTCCTCAGAGAGCCGCCGGTTGGCACTCTGACTGGGGAGCCGCGAAGCAAGCCGGGCGACCACTTGCGGGCATTCCAGGCAGAACTAGACCGAGTAGCCAGGCTACTCAAGGAGTACTAACATGGCAGATGAAATTACACCTGTTGTAGCAGAAGCAGTACCCGATCAACGGGCGCTAGAGACGATGACCGTTACGCTCAAGGGCATGGCGGATAAGGTAGAGGGGCTTGAGGAGCGACTCAAGGCACAGTACGGCAAGGATCTCAAGGCTGCGCAGGAAGAGATGGATGCGAAGGTCAAGACGTCCGAGGCGAAGCTGCAAGAGGCGATCCGGGCGACTGGACAACCTGCGACAGGCACACCAGAGCCAGAGGAGACGTACGGCTATGGCAAGGACGGACTTGGCGACGTGATCGCAGAGGTACGAGCGGCTGGACAAACCAGCGGCGCGGCACCTGAGCGGTTGATCAAGATGCACAAGGGCGAGATGGGGCGGCGCGACATCAGCACCCTCTCAGGCGGGGATGGCGGGTTTTTCATGGCTCCGCAGTTCTCTAGCCAGTTGCTACAGGTTCCGGCGGGTGGGAATTTCCTGTCCGGGCTTTGCCGCCGCTTGCCAGCGGGCACGCCTCCGAATGCGCCGATTACCTTCAACGCCTTCGACCAAACCGGGGCTAAAGGCATCTACGGCGGGATCGCCGTCTACTCTGCGAAGGAAGCGGCTACTGTCACAAAGCTCACAACTCACAAGTTACTCCAAGTGTCACTGAAACCTGAGAAGGTTGCTGCGTACTGGCTAGTTACCGAAGAGGCGCAGGCGAACGTTCCTCAGATGGGTGCGATGATGGGGCCGCTCGTTCAAGGTGCCATTGCTTCCCAGCGAGATGATAAGATTCAGGACGGTACAGGTGCGGGTGAGTTCCTAGGTTATGTTGGTTGCGGGGCAGAGATCGACATTTCTCGGGCCACTGCGAGCGAGGTCAACTACATAGACGTGGTGAACATGTTAGCTCGGATTCTTTCGAGTGGCAACTACGTCTTCGTGTGTCAGCGAGTGGGGCTACTGCCTCAGTTAATGACGATGACTGATGGGGCCGGTCACTTGATCTGGGCAACGAGCGCGCGTGAGGGAATGCCAGCTCCGACGCTTTGTGGCGTACCGATCTTCTTCAATGAGATCTCACCAGCACTCGGCAGCGCTGGAGACCTGCGTTTGGTCAACCTAGATTACTACCTAATTAAGCCAGGGATGGGGGTTCAGCTCAAGAGTGATAACACGAACGCTAACTTCATCGCAGGAATCGAAACGATCAGGATTACGTACTACGAAGACGGAAAGACCTGGCTCACCAGCCCTATCACTTTACGTGATGGCACGAATACTGTGAGTCCGTTTGTTTCCCTAGCAGCATAGCGAAGTCAATCCCTAACGGGAGAGGAGAACGACATGCACGATATTTATGAAGGTACGAAGATCGACACCGCGCTACAGGCTAGCACGGGTGTAACAAGTTTGACGGGTGAATGGTACTCGATGGCGAAGCACGCTAAGGCGTTCTTTCTCATCACGACTCAAGGGCAACTAACCGGCGCTTCGATGGATTTTGCGGTATACGAGGCGACGGATGCGACTGGGTCAGCTGAAGCCATCCTTAGTGCGGCTATCTCGATGGTGCAAGGGATTAAGCTTGCGAAGGCATCGGTGCTCTTTAATGCGATCGATGCGGATGACACGATCATCATCCTACCGTATACGTTTGTTGGCGGAGTGTTGACGGCTGGCACGGCGTTGACGTTCACCGCAAAGGCGAGCGAGACGCTGTCTAGCCGCTACTTCGATCAGGCTAGTGGGGATAATGCAACGGCTACATCCTTCGCGGCGTGCGTTAATAACGCCACGTATGGGGTACCTGGATTGCTTGCAACGGCGGCGACGGCGACGGTTACATTGACGCTAACTGAGCCAGGCGAAGGGTTATTCACCATCACCGAGAGTGATGTAGTGAAGTCGCTAGTCACCGACCTGATTCAGCAAGCAGCCTTTGAGGTTGCTGTGCAGGATCTCGATCGAGACAACGACTTCACCTATGTCGGGGCGCGTGTGGCCGGTGTGGATGCGACAACTGAGTTCGCTTGTGTGCTAGTTCGGGCAATGCCCGGATACGGTCCAGTTAATCAGGCTGTAGCGTACAGCGACGACGCGGTCTAGGGGGTATCATGGTAGATCGAATGAGACCAAAGAGTGTGCGTAGTCCGGGGGACCCGTGCGCTTGGTCACAAGAGAATGAAGCCAGTATCTCTGAACCGATCGGGTTCGGCGACGTAGTGAACCTCACGGGGACGGTGCTTATCGGCACCCTCCCCGCCGGGGCGCGCTATCTTGGCTGCTCGGTGCAGGTCATCACGGCGTTCAACGCTGGCGCAGACGATGCGCTAGTGGTGGGCATAAGTTCGGACACGAACTACCTGCTAACCAACGGACACCCGACGGATGCAGATAGTGAGACCGAAGGGGTGTTACTGGACTGGACTCCGACAACGGCGCAGTTGATCTATGCCACGTATACACATACGAGCACTGCTCCGTCGACGGGGAAGGCAATCGCAACCGTTCGCTTCAAGCAACCACTCTAGGAGGTGGTGAGGATGAAGAAAGTACTTGTTTTGATGCTCGCCCTCCTACTGGTGAGCTTTGCGGGAATGGCGAAGACGAACTACTTCGACAGCATCACGGTCGAAGGGACGTTCGCACTAACAGGAACGAGCGCGACGTCGTTCACGGGAACTACGTTCGCGGTGGATATGAGTTCAACGGTGTTAATCGACGGGGCAACGTCGGTTGACCTTACGAGTGCTGGACACGTAGACCTCGAATCTGCAGACATCCGACTAGGGTTGGATGCTGACGACTATATGCAACTTGTATTTACTAATTCATCGTGCAACTTAGCGATCACCTTCCCGGGGAATACCCCGGCGGTGACGGCAACGGCAACGTCGTGGGACTTTGTTGGCTCAATGGCGCTGGATGGGACAACCATCTCTACAACCCTGCAAGCAGACGGCTTGGCTAGTCTTAACGGTGGGATCGCAGTAGATTCAACCAACTTCACTGTTGACGGGAGTTCGGGTACGGTTGTCACGGCTGCGGATATCGACGTGAAGGGTTCCGATATTACTAACACGACCGTAGGCACTGGCTTGCATTTTGCAGCCACAGCAGCGGCGGCGAATACCGCAACGACCTTCGTAGAGATCAGCGGAACGACAGCGGCCCATGCGTCTCTCGCAGGGACGGATATCTTCCTAGACATCTCTCCGATAATCGGTATTCCAACTGGCACAACGGCAAATGTCCACCTGATCGATATGACGTTTTCTAGTCCTGCCTGGGCGACAGCAGTCACGTCTAATCTGCGGGGCATCTACTTTGCACCGACGATTAGTAATGCAACCCTAGGAACAAACGCGGTAAATCTCATCGAAGTCGCGGCGATCACCGGGGATGACCTTGTGGCGCTGACGGCGATTAAGATCGGAGCACTGATAGGTACGGGTGCGGTAGAGAATGCGATCATCATCGGTGACAACTGGGATGCTGGATTGTACTCAGGATCACCGATCACCGCAACTTCGACGATCGGTGGAACTACACTTACCTCTACTGCGAGCGAAGGGCAACTGATCTTTAGTGGCGCTACATCGGCGACGCTCTCTACGACCACGGCAGGTGTCGGGTTAACGCTTGACGCCTTGGACGCGGCGGCAGGTACTGGCATGACGTATGTGAGTATCACGGGAACGGTCCCAGTACATACGACAAACACACCGGCGAGCATCTTCCTTGACATCACGCCAACTGTCGGTATTCCGACGGTAGCGAATACCGTACACTTGATCGACATGGTGTTCACCGTGCCGGACTATGCAACGGCGGTAGCCTCTACCTATCGTGGCATCTACTTCGACCCAACTCTCAGCAACGCAACGCTCGGGACAAACAACCTTGCGCTGATTGATGTTGCGGCAATGGGAGACGGAGACGCCGATCAGAACGTCTACGTCTTGCGAGTTGGGGCAATGACCCAAGAAGGCGGCGAGACGGCGAACGCAATCGATATCGGCGCTGGCTGGGACTACGCGCTCAATAGCGCAAGCCCGATTGTCCTAACTGGGACTGAGGGTGACCTTGACGTAAGCGACAACATCACAGCGGGCGATGTCATCATTGACGAAGCCGCTGGTGTGGTGAGCTTTACGGGCGCCACTAGCGGCACTATCTCTACGTCTACAGCGACGGCGGGATTGGTGCTCGATGCAGCGGATCAAGCGCCTAACTCAGCGAAGACGTATGTGAACATCACGGGTTCAACTCCTGCGCATGTGACAGGCGCGACAACCACGGATATCTTCCTAGACGTTTCGCCGACGATTGGCATTGCAGCGGGGACGGCGACGGCGAATACTCACTTAATCGACCTCACGTTTACATCACCTGTTTGGGTGACAGCGGGAGCGACGGGTACGGTTCGTGGAATCTACGCAGCGCCCAGTATCGGTGACGCTACATTCGGGACAAACACGGTTGTCGTGATGGATATTGCGGCAATCGCGGGTGACGCCCAGGTGAGCACCTATGGAATTCGCATGGGCGCAATGACTGCAACCGCTGCAACCGAGAACGCTATCGATATCGGCGCAACGTGGGATTACGGATTGAAAACAGCCAGTCCGGTTTGGATCGCTGATGACCAGGCTTTTACACTGGGAACTACTTTAACCACGGCAGCGACGAAGATCACAATGGAATTCGACAAGACTACCACAGGTGTCGGGTCATTCCAGATAGGGACATCTGATGCTGGACAGGTACTTGAAGCCAGTCCTGGTGCGGCAGTCATGCCTATGTCTTTGAATATAGTTCATAGTGGTGGCGACGGTGACATGGCTGATTACATAGGTTACTACAACAAAATCAATGTCATTGGCGCTGGGGACTCTGGCCTCACGGCTGCTGCGATTGCCACACGAGCCTATGTCGGCGATGATACCGCAGTCGATGCGGTCATTGATGAGTTATACGGAATGCAGCCTTGGGTGATGCACGGCGGGGTAGGGGCTATCACTGCAATGTCGGCGCTATCGGCAAAGTGTGATGTATCGGCGGATGCTTTCACCGCAACGACTATCAATGCTGCTCACTTTCACATCGAAGGCGCTGCAACAGTAACCGGCCAATTCGATGGTGTAATGGTCGAAGTCTATCCAGACGTTACGAGTTTGGATAACGGATTGAAAGTTGCTATCGATGGCGGAGCGGCAGTTACAAGCGCGATCGGGGTTTCAGGCACAGCCACAAACGGGATCGATCTCAGCGGGGCAACGCTAACATACGACTACGTGTTCCAGAATGGCGAGACGATCGACAACGCAGTAGATGGAACGCTCAACATTGAGGGAACTACTACGGTTGAGATTGATGGAAATCTCATCGTTGAAGCAGCCACGAACTCAGGCGCTATCTACGTGTCGATGTACAACCTAGTCTACTCAGAGGTCACAAGCACGACCATCTGTACGTTGCCTGCGAACGCGGACATCGTTGATATCGTTGTCGTGGTTAAGACGTTGTTCAATGGCGGCACGACCGATCTGCTGACTGTTGGCACAGAGGGCACAGCGGATCTGTATGTTGACGATCTCGACCTGAGTTCGGCGGCTGTCCATCGAACAGGTGACGCAACGATGCCCTATGCGAATCTTGGCGACGTTGGCGGAACTGCGCTGGCTATCAAGGCGCTCTACGTTGACGCATCCTCTAACGCTAATACTGGCGCTGCAACCATCTACGTCTACTGGACGATGGGGACTCCAGGGAGCTTGTAGCATGAATAAGCGTCTTATCGTATCCATTGCACTTGGTGTCCTTGTGGCGGCGGGGTTACTCGCCGTCATGGGGGCCGACCTATTTTGGTATCACCACACGTCGAACATCGTAAGTGGTGACGACCATACTCAGTACCTACTGCTTGCTGGCAGATCCGGGGGACAGGTTGTTGTTGGAGGCGATACGGCAGACACGTTACGAGTGAGTGGGATAGCTGGTGCGAACTACTCCGAATTCGAGGCGGATGGCACGTTACTGTTTACTGGTGATGCTATCGTGTGGGAAGACTTGAGAGCACCAGCAACGGTTATCAATCCCCCAGGAGTGGAAGCAGACCCTGATTGGGATGCGACAAACATTGGATGGCTATTCGATGCGGGCGGGATCGAGATCCTGTATATCATCTTCCAAGTGCCTCATTCATACAAAGAGGGTTCAGATCTTTATCCGCACGTTCACTGGCAACCAACATCAACGAATGGCGGAAACGTCTTGTGGAGGATCGATTATAAGTGGACGAACATGGATGCGACAGATGCCGGATCGACTACACCTGTTGAGCTTCTAGCACCAGGTGACGGAACCGTGTTAAAACATCAGCTTGATTCGTTTGCTGTGCTAGACGGAACAGGCAAGACGATTTCTAGCATTCTCACCATCAAGCTATCGAGGATGGGGAATGATGAGGATGACACATACACGGGTGACGCACTATTGAAAGAGTTCGACATTCACTATCAGGTTGACACGGTTGGAAGCAGGGCTGAACTTGTTAAGTAGGAGAAACAACGCTGGGGGTGAGCTATGAAAGTCCAACTGAATGAGGAGCGGACGATCCATGGGAGACTATACGCCACGGGCGAGACGGTCATCATGCGCAAGGATGAAGGCCAGCGCCTCATCAATGAGGGCATAGCCAACCGGGTGATCACTGTAAGTGAGACTCGAATGATCAGATCTACGGATAACCGCGATCGCAGGTTCTCGAATCATACGCAGCTAGGGAGGTAACGTGTCAGACGGGCCGGTGTATACGGGAGTAACCTGGGCGACGAACAAGGCGGTGCTTCTTGCGTACTGCGAGGTAGACGTAGACGACGATGGGGTCAGCGACTACGATGACCTATTAGAAGCGCTGTTTGATGCTGCCAAGCGCCGGGCGGATCGCTATCTCAACAACGCCTTCGAGACATACAACCCGACGATCGTCCTATCGGGTGTGGCGGCGAACGACTGGCTTATGGTCAATGGTCAGACGTATACGGCGGCAGCGGCAGCGGATGAAGAGGATCGGGAGTTTGCTGTGGGAGCCACGGATTCAGACACGGCGGACAATCTATGCACGTTGCTTAATTCGACGACTCTAGGGGGCTCCTACGGCAGCGTGGGGGTCCCTGGAATTACGGCGACGAACGTAACTGGGACGATCACCTTGACGCGGCGCTACCCGTATCCAGACATGAAACGGATTGAGGTTGAATCCGCTGATGAGGATACGATGCTGGTGCGACAGGTTAGGGTATCGCTGGACATGCCAGACGAAGTGGTGCAGTGGGTGATGCAGTTTGTCAAACGCCACTTCGACAATCGGGATGCGTTAATGCAAGAGAACATAAGCGGGCGGAGCGTGAAGATGTGGGTATCGATGAAGGCGGAGGAGTCTGGTATGGTAGACAACTTCAACTTGATTTCCCATCTAAGGATACCGGTGGGGTTGTGAAGAAGCTGGTGCGGATCGAGCAAGGATCAAACGTCCCGGACTCAGGCGGCGGCATAACCTGGACGGTGTCAAGCTCGGCGATATGCCAGGCGGATATTGTCCTTGTGTCCGCAGAGGGCAAGGAGCGCTATCAGTCGATCGATGCACAGATAGACTATCGGTTCACCTTCCGAGGAAGGAAGACGATCACCATGAAAGGGACGCGGTTTGTCATCGTGGCAAAGGGACACCCGAGGTTGTTGGGGATATTCACCCCAGCGGCCCCGAGCGAGAACGTCGATCAAGTGGGTAGAGAAACGTCAGTCTTAGTGACTGATACGGGGACGGTGGCTAGTGCCTGAGACATTCGTATCATTCTTGCCGGTGGTCGTTGGCACGCTAGTGACGGTGCAGGCTAAGCGTCTCTATGCCGCGGCGAACGCGGGAAAGACACAGGTGGTCAAGAACCTCACTGGCACACGGTCAGGGATCCGGTATCGAGTGCCAGGGCACGCTGGCACATGGTATACAGCGTCAGCGCCGGGCGAGTATCCGGCAAGCGCAAGTGGCGCGCTGCGGAGTGAGATACAGATCGCAATTAAAGGGGATGATGGGTATATCGGATCGACAAAAGAATATAGCATTGCCCTAGAGAAGAAGGATCCTATGAAGGGCGGGCGCGAGTGGTTGCGACCATCACTGGAGCAGGCGCGGCCTGAGATGCTGAAGAAGATCATGGAGAGGTGGATGTAATGGTTACCATCGTTCCAGCCGCCATAGTGTTCGACATGCACGATACTCATGGAATCCCCATCGAGATCACGTTCATTGCGATGGAGAAGAAGAGAGCTATCTGCAACCTTCGGGAGCTGGTGGCGATAGCGGTAGGGCACGGTTGGAATAGAGGGAGGGCGGAGCAGCGGATCAACACAGCATGGCGGGATGCGTACCCTCATACAAAAGCGGCATTTAAGGAATGGTGCAATGGCTGACGAAACTGGGCTGGCGATTACTAGGGCGTTTTATGTGAAGATCACGGAAGACGCGACGATGCAGACTGTTCTCGGCACGCCTGTTGCCCTGTATCGCATAATGGCTCCGCCTGATCCAGATATGCCATATCTCGTACATCGGCTCTCGCTGGGATCGCCGCTCTTGCACGGGTCTCACACTTACCTGCTCGATGTGTGGGATTGTGCGGCGCTAGCTAACAGTTACTCTCCATCAAGAGTGGACGCGGCTGTAGATCGTCTCAAGATTCTGTTGCACTTCTGGCGATTCACAACAGCAAGTTCAGAGATCGGCGCGGGGATAATGGAGTGGTTTTCGGGCGGGTATATCCCGACGGACGCAAACAACGTGTTTCATTACGCGACGCAATGGACCATCAGGTTCGGTGCAGCCCGTGATATCACGAATATAGTGGAGGTGTAGCATGGCAGTTGTAATCAATGGGATCACAGCGGCAGCGGTAGAGAGGTACATTCGGGGTCCTGGCGGACTGTACAAGAACTTTACGTCGATTGCAGTCCCAGGGACGCAACTCGGTGAAACGCTTGGGGACTCGGTATTCGATCCAGGATACACGTATCACGACGTAGACCCAGCGGGCGCACGAGGGAAGATGAAGCTTCACCACGTGGTTGACAAGATCAACCCGACGCTTGCGGTCTCCCTCCTGGAAAGCACTACGACGTTAATGGGGGCGATGATTCCGGGGCTTGATTCAACGGATGAGACGCCAACGGCCATCAAGGGTGAGTACCTTGGGACGGGCGCGGGTATTACTGTCGGCGTTGTCTTGGGGCATGGTACGACTGGCGGCGCGGTCGATGAAAGCACCGTCGAAATCTGGTATACCAGCGTAGGCCTTGGGGATGCAACGAAGGGCACGGTTGGTTCAGATTACCAGATAGTGGATCAGATCACGCTGGCGAGCGCGACAACCGGGGATGAGGTGGTAGTCGGTGGGCTCACGTATACGGGCGCGATCGCAGAGGATCAGACAGCGAGAGAGTTTATTGCAACTGGCGATGATACGGCTGATGCTGCAAGTCTCGTGCTGTGCATCAACAACGCGACTTACGGCGTACCAGGCGTTACCGCGACCTCGGCATTGGGTGTCGTCACCCTTACGCGAGCATCGTCTGGCGTGCCGAATACGATCACCCAAACGGGCGATCATGCGACGATGGCCTACCAGATCATTAAGGAGGTCATCACGGGATCGATTGTAGATACCGACCTGATCACCGCGTCGTATACGTACGACTCGACGAACAGCGGGGATGCATTCACGATATGGACACCGGCGGAGATCGCAACGGGCGACTACTGGACGAACGTAGCTCTGGTTTGCCCTCTGTCGAATTCGACGTATAGCTACCCGTACTTCGTGATCATCCTCAAGAACGTCTTGAACGCTTCCGCGCCGATCACCATACCGGGTGACAGCGTGACAGAGGCGCAGTTGAAGTTCACGTTTGAGGCGTACTTTGATGCGTCAGTTGGGACAGCAGTGGCGGATGCACCGTTTACTTGGTGGATCGGGCGCGCGTAGAAACTAGGAGGATAGCATGGTTGATAAGGGAGCGGGGCCTCTTCTGAAGGAGACACCCGTAGTAGAGATCGAGGGGGTCAAGTACCCATTGCGGCGGCTTGGCCTCCTCGATGTGCAGCGATTAGCGCGGATAGTAGCGAAGGTGATGGCGGCGCAGGGCCGGAACGTCGTGGCGAACATGGGTAAGCTGAGCACAGAGGAGATCGGGACGTTCATCATCGATCTGATTCCCGCTGCGCTCGATGACGTGCTCGACTTCATGGCAGACCTGCTTGGGTTCGCAAGGGGTGTTCCTGCGGAGACAGTGATCGAAGAGAACAAGGGGACAATCCGTGACCCAAACATTTTCCCACTTGGCTCAGAGGTTAAGGTGGTCGAGGCCATCGCAGCGCATCAGGACGTGGTGGCTTTTTTCGACAGCGTGAAGGCGATGGCAAAGAACCCAGCGCTGAAGAAGCTGACAGCGCGTTTGAGCGGGCAATCGACGCCGTCGAAACGCGGTACGGGTGGACCGACGAAGAAGTCTTAGCGCTACCCTACGCTCGATTGCAGCAGGTAATGAGGGTGGTGGGAGATGCGAGGCACGAAGAGCGCAAGTGGGAGGCATTATGGTCATACCGGGCGAACGTGCCGACAGAGGGCGAAGGGAAACAGAGAAGGGTGGTTACGTTCAAGAACTTCCTGGCGCAGTTGGGATTGGCCGACAAGGTCAAGCGGGAACCGGAGACGATCACCGATGCAGAGATGGAGCGACTTGAGAAGGCTGGACTTGTGAGGAGAGAGGGGGTGATACCTCATTGAGATTTTTCGCCTCTTCGGAGTAGTCAGTATCAACAGCAAGGCGGCGATAGCCGAGCTTGGTGCAGTAGAGGGCGCAGCTCGGGGATCATCGGGCCGTCTCTCTAAGATCTTCACAGCTATTGGCACGGCTGCCAAGATTGCCTTTGCTGCTGTGGCTATCGCGGCTGCGGCGATCTTCATCGGTGCGATCAAAGCGGCGGCGGACTTCGAGCAGGCGATGGCCGGTGTCAAGGCTGTCACTGGCGCTACCGGCAAGGACTTCGAGGATCTGACAGCCAAAGCCAAGCAACTCGGTAAAGACACGAAGTTCAGCATGACTGAGATTGCCGAGGGTATGGAGAAGCTCGGGCGTGCTGGGTTCGCTACTACCGAGATCATCGCTGCGATGGATGGGGTCACCGCCCTTTCCTCGGCTACGATGATCGACCTTGCTGAATCAGCGCAGATCACAGCTACCTCTATCAGGCAGTTTGGGCTTGAAGCTGCGGATGCGGATCGGGTAGCAAATCTTCTCGCTGCAACGGCGGCTTCATCGAATACAACAGTTTCCTCTCTAGGGGAATCCTTTAAATACTTCGGGCCGATTGCGAAGACATTCGGGATCTCGATAGAGTCCTCGGCGGCATTCATCGGTAAACTCGGTGACGCGGGTATGGTTGGGACGATGGCTACCCGGACGTTGGCGACGGCAATGATGAACCTTGCTGCACCGACCGACGGAATGACCGCAGTGATGGATCGTCTTAACCTAAAGTTCTTTGACGCGAACGGGCAATTTGTTGGCCTTAATGAGATGGTGCGCCGGCTTGAGGTAGGGTTCAAGGATCTCAATCCCCAACAGACGATGGCGGCAGAGGCGGCACTGTTTGGGGCGCAATCTGTTAAGCAGTGGAATACCATCTTGTCTCTTGGCTCAGAGGAACTCGACACGTATACAGAGGCCCTTACTGGCACGAATGCGGCATACGACCAACAAGCGATTCAGCTTGATACACTAAGCGGACAGTGGACGATTCTCAAGGGATCGATCTCGCTTCTCTTACAGACGATCGGTGAAGACATGATGCCGATCCTGAAAGACGTTCTCAAGAACGCGATTATCCCATTCATCAACGGCATTGTGACATGGCTAGAGAAGATGGGTGGTCTTCGCGGGGTAGTCGGCCATGCAATGATCGCCATCGGTCAGTACATCCAAGCGGTAGCAAATTGGATCGGCGCACACGAATTCCTGCGCAAGGCAATTGACGCAGTATGGGATGTGCTGAAAGGCGTGTGGTCATTCGTTAAGGATGTCTTTCGAGGGGACTGGAGCGCGGCGTGGCAAGACATCAAGGCTATCGCTGTGGCGGCATTAGCAGTAATAGTCAATGTGGTTAAGGCTGCATGGGATGCGCTTCCAATACCAGATGAGACGAAGGCGAAGATACTCAATGTTTTGACCGCGATCAAGGACGGTGCGGTTGCTGCTTTCAACTGGATCAAAGACAAGGCTCTCGCAGCATGGGAAGGAATCAAGGCGTCTGTAAAAGAGAATGGCGCTGGGATCATTGAAGCTTGGGATAGCGTCAAGGAAGCCGGGGCTGCCTTGTGGGATGCTCTCAAGGGGGTGTTCGCGTCCATCTCTAAGGCGTTCGGTGGAGCAGGCGAGAGCACGGTTACTTTCCGTGACGTAGTCAAGGGAGCATTCGATATTGTCCTAACGGTTGTTACCACGACCCTCAACGTGATAGCTGGACTATTCAATATCTTAGGGGACGCCCTGCGCGGCGACTGGTCGCAGGTATGGATTGACTTCAAACAGCTTATCTCAGATGTGTGGGGCGGGATCGTCAAGATCCTAGACATCATCGGTCTCAAGGACGCTATCCTGGCTGGCTGGCAAGCGTTGAAGGTAAAGACAATCGGTATATGGGAAAGCATCAAAGACGCGATCTCGGGTGTATGGGATGGGATAGTGCGATGGTTTGACAACGCCCTCCAAGGACTTATCAACACAGTTACTGGCTGGATGCCAGGTTGGTTGAAGAAGTGGATCGGTGTCGGGGAAGAGGCTGGACAGAGTTTCGCCGATGCATTAGAAAGCAAGAAGCCCGAAGTGGAAGTAGTCGCTACGAAACTGTCTGATGCAGCTATCAAGCAAGCGAAGGCCGCGATCGATGGCTTCTATAACGTAGGGAAAGATGCAGGACAGGGCTTCGTCGATGGCACGAATGCTATGTTGCCAGCGGTGGGCGCAGCCTCAGAGAATATCGGACTAACGGCAGAAGAGAAGCTGCGCGCTATCTTAGAGGCTCAATCGCCGTCAGAGTTGTTCGCCAGGATTGGCGAAGACACGGCAATGGGTTTCGTCGCCGGTCTCTTAGCGAAAGGAGAAGCGATTGAAGCTGCTGGTCGGAAGTTACTGGAGGTCTTGCCTACAGAAGAGGAAGCGAAGGCACAAGGAGAGGCTACGGGGGCCGCGTATACGGATGGGGTTGTCGATGGTATTCAGGATGGCACGCCGGAAGTTGGGCAGGCAGTAACCGAAGCCAATGTAGCGGCGATGGAGTCCGAGAAGGAATTCCGAGATGACATGGCTGCGGCCTACACAACAGCCAACGATACAGAGGAAGCGGCACTTGCTGCACATGATGCGGCTGAGGTGGAAGAGACAAAGACATTCTGGCAGCGGACGCTTGATGCAGTGGATAAAGGGACGACAGATGCGGCTACTGCGATAGGGAACTTCCTCAGCGACATCAAGAGCGCTTTCAGCAACGGACTGTCAAGTATCCTAAAAGACGTAGCAAAGGCTTTTGCCTCTGGTGAGGCTTCATCGATTCCGGGGATTATCGGGCAGGGTATGTTGGATATGGCTTCGGCTATCTTTAACTCGGGAATTGACCGGGCGGTAGGCTGGGCAGTAGATCAACTATGGAACCTGGTAACGGGGGCACAGGCGGCGGCAAGTGCCGTCGCGGGGGCAGTGTCTTCCAGTACAGCAGGTGGTGCAGCAGCAGGCGCGGCAGGGGCTGGTGCAGCGGCGGGAACAGGTGCAGGCGTCCTCGGTACGATAGCGGGCATTGCAACCCCTCTGCTTATCGGATTAGGGGCTCTCAACGAGCCGATCCATAAAGCGAACGTGTGGCTCAATGAACATACAGGATGGTTGAACGATCTTCTATTGGGCAATCCGGACCTGCCTGGGATTGTTCATCAAGTCCCCGCTTACGCGATGGGGGGCATTGTTCCTGGGCAGATCGGGGCGCCTCAATTTGCAGTAGTCCATGGCGGCGAGAATATCACTCCACCTGGACAATCCTCGATCCAGGTAGACATGCGCGGTTTGTACGACGGCGCGGTGATCAACGTGCGCTCGGATCAGGACATTAAGCAGATCGCACGGGAGACGTACACGCTGTACAAGGATCGGTTACGCAGCATCGGGAGGCACGTGTGAGCACAATCCATTCATTCACATTAGGCGGGACGGCGGACACAGCGCTCGGGGTGGAGTTACAGTCCACGTACCAGGAGCCGATCCTTCCACCGACGCGCGATCGCACGGCAACGATACCAGGCCGTCAGGGGATGGTAGTCTTCAGCTCGGACTTGGATGCGCGAGAAATCACCCTCGATCTAGCGATGATCGAGAGTCACACGGCGGCAGCATTGCAGGCAGTAGTGCGGGCGTTCGCGCAGGTGCTACTCGATAAGACGGGCAAGCCAAAGGACGTGGCGTTGGTATTCGTCAAGGAGCCAACGAAGACGTACACGGTGCGCTACACGGGAAACTTGCCGCTGGCGCGATTGATCGGGGATTCGTGGGGTGAGTTCACATTGCCCCTCATGGCTCCTGATCCTTACGCTTACGGAGAATCGGTGCAGACGCGGGCGACGGTGACGACAAGCCCACAGACAGTGACGGTGACGAACGGCGGAGACTACGCGACACCGCCGGTGATTCAGCTCAAAAACAACGGAGGCGCGGGGATCGCCGGGATCACCCTGACGGTAACCGCCCTCAAAGAGTGAGGTGGTTTAGATGGCAAGCGGATTTTCTACAGCGAAGCGGAACGCGATTCTAACAGCGGAGTTCAAGACGGCGAGTCCATTCGGTGCGTTGTGCAATGCTGATCCAGGCGACGCAGGCGATATGGTCGGCCAGGAAGTAGCGGCACTGTATGCCTACGCACGGACGGCGGTAGTCTTCGTCACGGATGCGGTAGCGGGGTCGATAGCGAACACGACAGCCCTGGCGTTCCCGGTGAACACAGCCGGTGGGGATTGGGGCATAATCACGCACCTTGCGATTGTCACGGCAGCCGTTGAAGGCGTCGATGACATGGTAGCGTCAGGCTCATTGACGGTATCGAAGACGATTGGAGTCGGGGATCAACTGACGTTTGCCATCGGCGCAATCGTCGCCACACTCGCAGCGCAGGCGTAAGATGAACAAGAACGCGCAGTGCAGGATTGAGAGTGCAGCTACCCTCACGCCACAGCCGACGCGGATCATTGACGGCGGGACGGTGGCTTTGCGAGCAAGTTTCTCGTGTGGCCTCACGCCGGCTCAGTTAGGGAAGGATGTGATTACGCTACGATTGTCCGGCCTCAAGCCTGAGCAGTTTGAGCGCGTGGTGCAACTGCTCACGAATCTCAAGACGGCGGGGGCGGAGGCAGCTCTGGGGATCATCGAAGAGCTAAGGGGGCTTGAAAATGGCTAAGCCATACGCGGTAGTCAATGAAGTGCAGACCACACTTGCTGTGGCGTTCGTGCATGGAACGGACGCGGCGGCAACGCTCACCTCGGCGGTAGGCTTCCCAGCGGGCGGCGGATATGTTCGCTTTGGAGTGGCGGGTGCGGTTCATTGGACACTATACGAGTACACGGGTATCGCCACGAATGACCTCACCGGCCTCACGCCGTGCACGCTAGGTGTGGTGGAAAGTGAGGCGGCATATACGTTCGCAATCGGGACGCATGTTGAACTGACGAATGCGGCGGAGCAGATTGAGGACATACGCACCGACAGAGTAACGGCCAAGACAGGCGTCGGCACTTTGAACGTATCGGAGTTTGGGACCATACTTGTTTCAGCGGCGGCGGCATATACGCTTACCCTGCCAACCGCAGTAGGTCACACTGGTCGCGGGTACCACGTCATCAAG
>Ga0307378_10001382_pt1 | contig 39674 bp, 37 predicted proteins | sample UN1MG_FD_202238 | JGI IMG/M metagenome (GOLD analysis project Ga0307378, IMG submission 202238) | Soil microbial communities from Risofladan, Vaasa, Finland - UN-1 | ecosystem: Environmental > Terrestrial > Soil > Coastal area > Acid sulfate soil | place: Finland: Risofladan, Vaasa | collected...
CCTGTGCTATGATAAAATTGTCATCGCGAGCGAAGCGTGGCGATCTCATGATGATTCGCCAAAGGCATGAGATTGCCGCGTCGCTTCGCTCCTCGCAACGACGTCTGCTTCGTTACAGGGCATTTGCAGTGGAGAACCACAGCCGCATACCCTGTGCCTTGCATCCGACGACATATATTTTAAATAACATCGTCGTTGCGAGCGGAGCGTGGCAATCTGGCAAACTCGATCCGTGAATAATCCAGGTTAGATTATTTACAGGTGTCGCATGTAGTGGCGGAACAAGTTGTGCAAGCTGCAGAAGAAGAACTAATACGATTCCCTCCTCCTCCTATTCCGAAAGAAGAGAAAACTTTTTGTATGTTTTTACTCCCGCACGAAGCACAGGAGACGTTTTTATCCTTTCCTATTGAAACTAGGCATTCAAAGTGCTTTCCACACTTTTTACAGGTGAATTCGTAAATAGGCATTGGATTATTATTTTACATTATTTTGTATATTAGGACAATCAGTGTCGTTTTTATAGGTTATTTATATACAAAAAAAGGTGGGCTTGATAAATTAAGCCCCTACATTCAAAAAGGTGCGTTTAATGAATCAAATCCTTGCAAACCTGCCCTTACTTCAATAATCAATAATGTGGATTTGATAAATCAAGCCCCTACAAAAGAAGCAAGACCTAACTCCACAAATAAATTGCGTTTGTATGAGTGAAAGCAAAAAACAAGACCTGATCCCACAAAGAATAAGGTGGGCTTGATAAATCAAATCCCTACAAAAAATCCGGACGGCTATCTATATAACTGCAATAGCTTCGATCTCGACCTTTACATCTTTGGGCAAGCGTGCAACCTGGACAGCCGCTCGAGCTGGATGTGGAGCTTTAAAGAATTCTCCATAAACTGCATTCATCTCGCCGTAGTCGTTCAGATCTTGGAGGAATACTGTGCATTTAACAGTTTTATCAAGAGAACTTCCAGCGGCTTCAAGAACAGCTTTGAGATTACTCAAAACAAGACGTGTCTGCTCTTCGATACTACCAGTGCTTAGCTCTCCTGATTTGGGATCAATTGCAATTTGGCCAGAGGCAAAAACAAATCCGTTAGCCGCGATTGCCTGGGAATAAGGACCAATAGCCTTTGGTGCATTTGCTGATTTGATTTCTTTTTTCATAGGATTACTCCTTCTTTCTTTTGAGAACAAATTGGGCCCTATCAAGGCCATGCAGCTTAAGGTGACCAGAGCTTCTCTTCTTTTCATCTTAAGCTCTCCTTTGAGAGGATTTATGATAAGAAAATATTTTTTAACCTTGGGCTCTAAATATTTCTCCCGTTTCTAATTCATGCAGGATTATATAAAAACATGGCTTAAGAGTCCAGAAATGGGAGAAGGAATTTTTAAGAGAGATATTGCTTGCAGAAGCAAGATCTATAGTTTAGGTATTTTGTGAGGAATGATGTTGTTATTCCTCTGCTAACTCTGTATATTAAGATTTATTCATTCACAAATAACAAGGAAGGGATAGCGATGATGATCAATTATGATCTCCGGGTGAAATTTAATTATATTGAAAGGCCAATCGAATCGATAGTCTCACCTTATGATACCGAGCTTTTCGAGATTATCGAGGAGGAAACCAGAACTATCTTTCCCGATTCTGTTACTGTGCCGCATTTAGTCATTTATGGAACAGACTCAAGGTTTTTCAGGAGAAAGGGTGCGAGCTGCTATGGTTTTTTCCCTGGCCCGGTCACCATGGAAGAGTATAAGACAATACACGGGAATGACGAACGAATAAGAGAGAAGAGCCTGCGAACAGCTGTTCGTATTTATTATAATGTTGTAAAGAACTTCTGCGAAGAAAAAAAATAAAGAAGAGCAAAAGGCGCGTTTAATTGTTGGAAGATTCTTATCTTTTTTTCGTTTTTTTATTAAATTCAGTAAGGAATACACATCTTTATCTTTCTTGCCGCCCAAATACAGATATTTGTCAAGGTAAGAAGCTGCTTTTTCCATCTCTTCTTTAGTTATAAAGATTTTGGCCATGGTGAGATATGGCTGTGGATTGCTTGGTTTTAAGCTTATTGCTTTCTCACATTCCTCGGCTGCTTTCTCAAGCAAGTTTTGATCAAGATACAATTGACTCAAAGCCATATGAGACATAAAAGAAATGGATTTTTTTCTGACGACGACGCTTACATCCAGCTGACTTTTCGAAATGGCTCTTTCTTTTTCTGATTTTGCAGTTACTTGTTCATATTCGATGGCTTTTCTCCATTTTTGTTCGGCATTTTGCCTGTCGCCAAGGGCATAATATGCGATTCCAAGGTTGTAATGGCCTGCAGCATTCCTCTCATCAATTTCTAGCATGTCTTTAAATTCCAGCAGAGCTTTATCATATCTCTTTTGGTGATAGAAAATATTTCCCATCAAATCATGACATCCGGCTGCATCCTCTTTGCTAATTTTATCAAAATCTTTATACCATAAAGCCCTGGCGCAATAGGTTTCTGCTTTTTCTATCTTTTCCATGTCGAAATAAAGCAGAGCAAGATTGTGATTCATGAGAAAGGATCGTTCGTCTACTGCTAATGATTTTTCAAGCGTCTTGATTGCTTCATCTATATTTCCTTTTTCCAATTCTTTCAGAAATGTTCCGTGCAGAGCTACAATTAAATGATTGCCGTGATATTTTAGCCTGTGGTATATTTCGAAATTAATCGGATGAAGGGATGGAAAAGGAATAACTCGACTCGATATTTTCTTTAATTGTTCCTCGGCTTCATCTTTCTTGCTCTGCTTAAGATATAAATTAGCCAACTGAAGCCTAACTTCCCTTTCGTCATAGTTAGCCTTCAGCGCTTCAAAGAAATTTCTTTGAGCTTCGTCAAATTCTTCATTTGTTTTATAGACAACACCTTGAGCAAAATAGAATGCACCCTCATTTCTTTCATCAAATGCATCCAAATGGATGATTATTTTAGACGCAGACTTTTCTTCCAGGTAAATTCCTTTTTCATTTTTTATTCTTGCCAGCTCATTCGCTTTGATTATTTTTCCGTTTGGTTTCCGCGTAGTAAGACCTGATGTTTTTGCCATCCAACTTTGGTCAAAATAGACATTCTCTTCAATTATCTTAAGCTGCTCTGCGGCTAATTCAATCTCATTGTTTAGAATATAGACCGCGGCCAGGTAGAAACGGGGATTAAAGTTTTCGCGGTGAAACCCGAGAGACTGAATAAGAAATTTCTTTGCCTTTTCAAATTCCTTCTTTTGCAAGTAAGCATAGCCAAGATCATCGAAGACCTCAGCTTCCTCCTTCCAGGAGGTGAACATCATGCCCTTAAGATAGTTAGCTATCGCCTTATCGTATTTTCCAGATAGAATTTCCTCGTCTGCTTGGCTGAAGTATTTATTTACCTCTGGCGGGCGGGCCAGAATTTGAATAGAGGAGAAAAAAACAGTAAGCCAAAATATCGCAAGGATTGCAGATTTTTGCTTCAATTTTCGATTTTTTTTCCTTTCCAAAAAACTTATAGCTGAGAGATGCGGCTAAGTCAACTAATTTGATATCACAAGCCACTTCGTGTGATTGACATTAAATTTCACCGGTGTTATATGCTATATGCTTAATGCCACGGAAGATGCTTGGAGTCCCCATAAGCATAACCATAAAATCAGATCTATCATGGATATGATTCATCCCCTCCTGGACAAAGAAAAACAGCTCCAAGCAAAACGCTATGAAAAAGAAAAACGCCTACTGGGACTTGCCAGTATGGCTCTCTCGCTTGTTATTTTGCTCGGCTTTTATTTCAGTGGTTTAAGTGCCTGGTTCGCTAACCTTCAAATCGGAAACTCTATAATCTGGACTTTTCTCCTTTATGTGCTGTCATTCCAGATGATATCAGCATTCTTTGGTTTCCCCCTTAGCTTTTACAGCAGTTATGTCCATGAACACAGATGGAATTTCTCGAATCACACGGTCAAGAGTTGGCTCTGGGAACAGATTAAAGGCTTCTTAGTCGGGCTTATTCTAATGCTCGTCTTACTTGGCTTGCTGTTCTGGATCATGGCTGTATACGCTCAGAGCTGGTGGTTGATTGCGGGCTTGGCCTTTGCTTTTGTGAGCGTTGTCCTGGCAACAATTTTTCCTGTCGTTATCCTTCCGATTTTCAACAAATATACTCCTGTAGAGAATAAAGAACTGACGGATACTCTGGAGAGAATCCTCTCTGAAGGAGGTTTAAAAAGCAGCGGCTTTTTTAAAGAAGATATGAGCCGGCAGACAAAGAAGGAAAATGCGTTTCTGGCCGGGTTGGGCAAAACAAGGCGGGTTGTTTTGGGAGATAACTTGATGGAAAACATGTCTGTCCCGGAGATTGAGTCAATCATAGCTCATGAGGTTGGGCACTATAAGAACAGGCATATCTGGAAAAACCTTGTTATCGGGACTCTGGAGGGAGTGGTTGCCTTTTTCATATTAAACTTGGCAATGAGATCGATATTTCCCCAATTTCTCTCCTCAACCAGCTGGAATCTTACCCTCTATCCTGTATTTGTTATCATGGCAGGGGGCATTTCAGTCTTTCTTTTTAGCCCTTTCAGCAATGCTCTCTCTCGCTATTTTGAGAAGAATGCAGATCGATACGCCCTGGAAAGCATTCAGGATAAAAAAGCATTTATGACGGCCATGGCGGGACTCGCAGATAGGAATCTTTCAAACGCCTATCCAGAGTGGTGGGTAAAGCTTCTTTATTACTCTCATCCTCCGGTTGGCGAACGTCTAGCGACGGCGGAGAGTCATAAAAATGAAAAAAGGGCGGAAGTTATTTAATGGCAAAATAACGTCTTAGTGACCGGAAAACGAGAAGCTTTATACAGGTCAGGACTGGCATGAAAAACTGGAAGAAAACAGCTGAAGTCGCCATCATTGGTGGCGGCATAATGGGAGTCAGTGCAGCGTATTACCTGGCCAGGCGAGGAGTATCAGATGTAGTTGTCTTGGAAAAAGACCTTCTCGCTCAGGCTTCTACTGGATTGAGTGTCGGAGGTATCCGGCAGCAATTCTCCAATCCTGCGAATATTCGCCTGTCACAAGAATCCGTTCGAGTGTATGAACGCTTCGGGGAAGAATTCGGAGCAGATATTAAATTCCGCCAGGTAGGCTATCTTTTTTTAGCCCAGAAGGAAGATACCTGGAATGATTTTTTGTTCAGTATCGAAACTCAACGACAGCATGATGTTCCTGTAGAGGTGCTTTCCCCTGATGATATAAAGCAGAGATGGCCCTACTTGAATGTCGACGATCTGAAAGGCGGGACATTCGGTCCGAAAGATGGCTATGCAGACCCTTATCTTGCAGCAATGGGTTTTGCAACTTCTGCGAGAAAGCTTGGTGTCCGAATCGAAGAGAAAACAGAAGTGACTGGCATAAACATCGAAGGCGGCAGAGTTCAGGGGATTGAGACAGCCAAAGGCTCAATCTCGGCGCCAGCCGTCGTTAATGTAGCCGGGCCCTGGGGAGGAGAAGTTGCCAGGATGGCCGGGCCTGACTTGCCCGTAAAACCTTACCGGCGTCAGGTGTTCATGACAAAATCCTTTGATGCCATTCCCAAGTCTGTTCCGATGGTCATCGATCAGGATGTCACCTTTTATTTCCGGGGTGAAGAGCCCGGCATTATCATGGGAATGAGCAATCCAGATGAGCCTTCGAGTTTTAATTTAAATGTTGACCGGGATTTTCTGGAAAAGGTTATAGAGGCCGCAATCCGCCGTGCTCCCGTCCTGGAGAATGCTGAGATCTTGCGGGGATGGGGAGGACTTTATACTATAACTCCTGATGATAATCCGATTATCAGTGAGGCGCCGGGCGTTAAAGGACTTTTCTCTGCCATCGGTTTTTCAGGCCACGGTTTTCAACAAGCACCAGCAGTAGGCCTTATCTTGAGCCAACTCATCCTCGATGGTCAAACCAATTTTGACTTGAAGCCATTTTCTTATGACCGGTTTGGGAAAAAAGAACAAGAAGGAGAAAAAAGGGTGGTGTAATACTATGAAATTAAAAATACTAACTCGAGACGAAGTGGCTAAGGCTGTTAACATGGCCGAAGCCATAGAAACAGTCAAAAAAGCCTTTATTCAACTCTCTTATGGGAAAACAGAAATGCCTTTAAGGACTCAGGTTCCAGTGGAAAAGCGAAAGGGAGTAACCCTTTTCATGCCAGCATATCTGGCGGATAGTGATGCCATGGGAGCTAAAATTGTCTCTGTTTTCCCTAATAATCAAGAGAGAAAGCTGCCCACAGTTCATGCCGTAGTGATTGTGGTGGACGCAGAGACAGGTCGGCCGACGGCTGTTATGGACGGTACCTATCTTACAGCTTTGCGTACAGGGGCTGCCTCGGGCGTTGCTACGGACCTCTTGTCCCGGAAAGATGCCCGCGTTGCTGCTATTTTTGGAGCAGGGACTCAATCCAGAACGCAATTAGAAGCAATCTGCACAGTCAGATCCATCGAAAAAGTCTGGGCCTATGATGTAATGCCCAGGGCCGCCATTTCTTATGTTAAAGAAATGAAAAAACAGGGAAACCCAATTCCTGCAGATATTTTCGTTGCTGAATCACCTGAACAAGCGGTCAGTGAAGCTGATGTTATCTGTTCAGCTACCACTTCCTTTCGACCTGTGTTCAACGACTCTGACCTTAAGCCAGGTGTCCACATAAACGGTGTTGGCTCTTATACGCCAGAAATGCAGGAAATTCCGGCGCCCACTGTCGTTCGATCCAAGGTGATCGTTGATTCTCGCCAGGCCGCACTTGCCGAAGCAGGGGATCTAATCATTCCTATAGAAGGAGGGTTCATTTCAGATAGGCATATTCATGGAGAAATAGGAGAATTAGCAGCAGGTAAAATTTCTGGGCGTGAATCAGAAGAGGAGACGACATTCTTCAAGTCAGTGGGCCTGGCAGTTCAAGATGTATCCGTTGCTGAGCTTGTGCTGCGCCGAGCCAATGAAATGGGACTCGGCCTTGATGTGGATATTTAAAAATAGGCTTTGTCTCAAAGTTGCTTGATCCCATGTCATTGCGAGGAGCGTAGCGACGCGGCAATCACAACCTTTTTTCATGAGATTGCTTCGCCCCTGGGGGATTCGCAATGACACAAAGGAATGAACAATCCAAAGTTTTCTATCAGGCGCCTTGGGGATAATGTCTAAAAATAATTATTCTTTAGAGTAATAAAATTTAGGAAATATTGACAATTTTATAACTCAGAGTTATATTGGCTAAAAATAATCATTTGCCTGAGCAAATAATGTCTGCAATCCTAGGAACAAGGCTCCGAAGGGAAAGAGAAGAGCTTGGGATCACCCAAGATGCCCTGGCCAAGGGTGTAGGTCTATCCAGCGAATTCATCTCCCTCCTTGAATTGGGAAAAAGAATGCCAAGCCTTGAAAGCTTAACCGCTCTTGCCGAATACTTTAGAAAAGATGTCTCCTATTTTTTAAAAGAAAAAGAGGAAACTTTTAAAATCATTCTCAGAGCAGAGGGCCTGGAAGAAAAAGCAAGAGCGGAAATAAAAAAGTTCAAAAAATATTGCGAAGAGTATATGCACCTTGAAGATTTGACAGGACGCCGGCTTGAGCCCGGTCCTATTTATGCCTATATATCCCCAGAGAGAATGGCGGATGAAGAAAGGCGCAGGATGGGATTTGGAGACGAACCCATCCGGGATATTTTCTCCCTCCTTGAGCTTAATGGATTACATATTTTAAGACAGCCCATCCCAGAGAAATCAAACATCTCAGGTATATTTATCTTTTTTGAAGTAGAAAGAGCGGCCTTCGCCTTAATAAACAGCACTCAAACAATCGGCCAGCAGGCCTTAATTGCAGCCCACGAATACTGCCATTACCTCAAGGATAGAAATGCTGGGCCTATAATCGACAATCCGGATATTTTTATCGATGAGTACGTTTCTCTCTACCATCCCCGCGAAAAGTTCGCTCAAACGTTTGCGGTCCGCTTCCTGATACATCCCATAAAGGTCAAAAAGATCATCGATAAAGATTTTCATTCAAAGAGGCTAAGTTTTGCGGATGTTCTTTACCTTAAGCGCTACTTCGGCGTAAGTGCTCTCGCCATGCTTCGAACGCTTAAGGACTTAGAATATCTTTCGCGCTCCAAATTTGAGGAGTATCAGAAGCTCGACCCATCTCCTTATGAGGAAGTATTTTTTGGAAAGTTGGCTGAAGAGGATAGGTTAAGAAAGGGAGCGAAAGGAGTCGTTCTCTCCAGTCGGTTGAAAAATTTAGCCCTCGAAGCTTATAATAAGAAAAAAATTAGCGCAGAAAAATTGTCCAGATTCCTCAAGCGGGATAAGAACAAGATTAAGTCTGTATTAGGGAAATAAAAATTCTGGGCATAAAGAGCGTTATGCGCTGGACCTATTCACTTTGCCATCAAGCCTTCTCCCTTAACGGCAATTCCTAATCTGCTGTCAAAAGTTAAGAGAGCTAATTCAGGGATCTGTTTTTGAAGCGTTTGTGCTGTGGCTAAGTGCCAGACGTGTGTGCCTTTCAATGACCATTTCTGAGATAAGGCTCTAAGCTTACTCCATTCTGGCCAAATATTTAAATACCTCCATGGTCCTGTCTTTAGTGCCTTAAAAGCGACGTCTATTAGAATGTCAGCTAAAAGCTTCTCTCGTTTAATGCGGGATATCACTGCACAAACCTCGGTATAGCTCAGAGTTGAGATTAAATGGACACCATTTTTTTCGAACCAATTCAATGCCTCTTTACTGTGGGCATCTTTGAATAGGACAGAAAGGATACTGGAAGAGTCCCAATAAACCGCGACAGGAACTCTTTTCGTCATAGATTTCTATCCTCCTGGAGAAATTTCTGGGCAAGCCCGTCAGGAATAGGTATGGGAATAAGGAGTTTTTTCAGCGTTTTCTTTTTTCGGGGCTCTATCCAGCCCTGTCTTTCAAGCTCATGAATGCGTTCAGCTAAAGGGAGAGAATCTGCGGGCATAGGAACAATCTTGCCCACTGCTTTGCCTCGATCAGTTATTATAATTTCCCTGCCTTTTTGGACATTTTTTAGCAATTTGCTCAGGTTTATCTTGGCTTCGCGAATGCCAACGCGTAAAGATTGCATAGTTTTTTCGCCTTTTTTTTGTAATTACAATGACTACATCAGAATAATAGTTATTGTAACTACATTTTGTCAAGCGGTTCGTTTCAGTCTTGAAGCTCAAATATACTCTGTTTGACATTGTCCTCAGCAAGGTGCTATATTTTTGTCCACGAATCAGGGAAAAGCTAAATATGAAAAAAATCCCGTTTTTACTTTCACTTGTCGGCGGATTTTTCATCATCCTCATAAGTATCTATGGATTTTCTTTGCTTCTCCAGCGCCCCGGCCTTCCTCCCGAAATAAAGGATCTTCTCCAGAAGGAAGATTCAAGGCTAATTCAGATAGATGACACGAGAATTGAACGAAAAATGGACGAGGAGTTCATCTTGAGCCAGAAAGCCATCGGTGAACAGTCAACTTTCCTTATCGAAATTGACGGTCAGATAGAGGAAAGAGAAGCTAAGTTTGTTTACTACTATTTACAGAGTTTTTTTCCTTTAATATATCTCCTTATAGGCATTTTCTGCTTCATTATCGCTATCGTGGTTTTTCTTCTCCGCGCAGAAGATACAAGAGCGCGCGTCTATTATTGGGCTTCTTTTTCTTTCGCCTCGGCTGTCATCATAAGCGGGGGATTTTACTGCCTGAGCAAAGACTGGCTCTCGTACATCCCCGGGATTTTATACTATTTTTGCTATCCTCTAGCCCCTGCTCTTCTCCTTCATTTTTCTCTTTTATTCTCAAAGATAAGGCTCAAGATAAGCAAGCTCATTATTTACTTTCCAGCTCTGATTTTTATAGGGATCCTGGAGACTACATTTCTCCAATCTGGTCTGAATTCTTCACTAGAGGCCCATAGGATCTATGAATCCGCTTTTTATGTCTTTCGCGGATATCTTGTCTTGTTTGTCCTTTCGGCAATGTTATATCTGATTACGAGTTATAGGAAAGCCGCCCTTGAGGAGGAGAAGGCTCAGATAAAATGGATTTTTTATGGCCTTTTTATTGGCCTGGTGCCGTTTATCCTATTATACCAGCTTCCCCTGGCTGTAGGAATTGATCCCTTGCTGTCACAGGAATTTTCTAACGCATTTTTTATCTTCATCCCTCTAGCTTTCGCTTTTTCCATTGTTAAGTTTAAATTGATGAACATAGAACTTGTTATCAATCGAAGCATAGTCTATTCCATACTCACTGTTTTCACCGTCAGCATATATCTCTTTTCTGTTTATCTGCTCGGCAATATTTTTTCTAAATTCTTTTCTGCCCGAGAAACGACCGTTTCTTTAATCGGAGCTCTTGTAGCTGCTGTGGCCTTTAATCCCGCCCGGAAAAAAATTCAGGCATTTGTTGATAAAGCATTTTTCCGAATGAGTTATGATTACGGGAAGAGCATTCTCAGTTTCAACGAAAGGGCTCACAGGATGGCAAGCAGTGACCATCTAACTGATTTTTTCCTTTTAAAGATAAAGAAAACTTTGCCGATGGATCATATCGGAGTTTTTATCTACTTGTTAGTTTCCGGAAAAAAGAAGCTATTGATCGCCAAGAATGGAAAAGAGAACCTTACTTCTTTAACTTCTCTCAGTCTTGATTCGGAAAAAATATTGGCCAGGAAAAAGGCAGTCCGCACGGAAGAAGATATGGATTTTTCGAAAGAGTCCTTCCTTGAAGAAAAAAATTTGGAGTTAATTATTCCTCTTTCTTTTATGACAGCTGACCTGGTCGGTTACGTATCCCTGGGAAAGAAAAAATCTGGAGAAAGGTACACTAGGGATGACCTTGAGCTTTTGCTCACCATGACCCGTGAACTGGCTTTAAACCTGGAGAGGATCAGGCTTCAGGAAGAAGTGTTTGAAGAAAGGGCGGAGAGAGAAAAATTGGTTGAGCTCAACCGCCTTAAAACGGAATTTGTCTCCTCTGTATCCCACGAACTTCGGACACCGATGAGTTCTATTAGAGGACTGGCCGAAGTGCTCCAGGCAGGAAAGATAAAAGACAAAGCAAAACAGGATGAGCTCATAAGCCTTGTAGCGGATGAAAGCGGCCGCCTTTCCCGGTTCCTTCACAACATCCTCGATTTTGGAAAAATTGAACAGCAGACTAAAACCTACAGTTTTCAGAATGTGGAGATACAGTCAGTTGTCAGAGAAGCAGCAGTACTTTTCCAGTTCAGATTGGAATCAGATGGATTTGTTCTCAAGACAAATTTACCTGGAAATCCTCTCTTTTTAGAGATAGACAAGGATGCTGTAAAACAGGCGTTGACCAATCTCATAGATAATGCTACTAAATATTCGTCAGATAAAAAGGATATAATGATTCAAGTCGTCGAAAAGGAAAAACAGGTAGAAATTAAGGTTAAAGATAAGGGACTTGGAATTCCATCCAAAGAGAGAGAAAAGATTTTTGAGGGATTTTATCGGTATGCTGAAGCGAGTAGACATAATCCACAAGGTGTAGGACTGGGACTAAAAATTGTCAAACACATCATGGAAGCTCATAAAGGAGAAGTTAAAGTTGAGAGTCAACCGAATAAAGGCAGCACTTTTAGTCTGATTTTTCCAAAGCCATGAAAAAAATATTAATCGTCGAAGATGATAAAGCTTTGCTTGAAACCTTTAAATCTTTCCTGGAAACAGAAAACTTTAAGGTCGTCTCTTCCAGCGACGGAGAAGAAGGATTCCGGTTAGCCTGCCAGGAAAAAATTGACCTGATTCTTCTCGATTTTACACTTCCTTCTTTAAGTGGGTTGGAAATATGTAAGAGGCTTCGAACAAAAGGGATAATGACGCCCATTATCATGCTTACAGGGGAGAAAAAGGAAGAGATTGATAAGGTCTTAGGCCTGGAGCTTGGAGCGGACGATTATCTCATTAAGCCTCTTGGGACAAAAGAGCTTCTGGCCAGGATAAATGCTGTGCTCCGTCGCACAAAGCCCGAAGTAGCAGAAGTTGAAGAATACTCTTTTGGTGATGTTTACATAAATTTTAAAAAGCAAATTGCATCTAAAGGAAAGAAAGAGCTTTACTTTACTGCTAAAGAATTTGGCCTTCTTAAGCTTCTTACTTCTTGTGAGGGAGAAGTTGTTAGCCGGGAAACTATTCTTAATGAAGTATGGGGATATGATAAGTTTCCGACAACAAGGACAATCGATACTTTTATCCATCACCTGAGACAGAAAATCGAGAGTAATCCGGCCAAACCTGTTCATCTAATTACAGTCCCCTGGTCTGGCTACAGGTTTCAAAAATAAAAATATTTTCCTTCCTCTAGTCTTCCTGAAAAAAATGAAGACAGCCCTCACTTCAGATAATGGTAGAAAATGGGGACAAATGTTTATGCTCATTGGTTAAGCAACACTTTTTAAAATCATAGAGTTTAGTGATGTAGGGGTTTGATTTATCAAACCCGCACCTTGTATAAAAAGGGGATAGTCCCACATAAAATGGGGGCAGTCCCATTTTTGGCACGTTTTTTCCCAGTTTTCCCCCATTTTTCTTCATTTTTCAATACCCCTGCCTTTTTTAACAAACTTTTAACAATCTCTTAACAAATTCTTGACAACTTTTGCCCTTAGGGGAGCTAAATTATCAATGAAAGATGGCTGAATTGAGAAAGAAAGAAACAAAGGAGTAAGAAAATGATCGTACTTTTAAACAAATATTCAAACGGCGGTAAAAGTGTTAAAAAATGGGAGGAGTCTAAAACAGAGCTGGAAGGCAAGTATTTTAGAGGAAATTATACTTTAATTTCTGATTTTGAAGATTTCAGCAAAAGACTATACAACGAGTTTGATAAAGGAGAACGAGTAGTAATAGGAGCTGGTGGCGATGGGACGATAAATTTTTTATTAAATCAAGTAATGCAGATGAAAAAAGAAGAGAGAAGTGAGTTGACTATGGGAGCTATAGGATTAGGTTCAAGTAATGATTTCCACAAGCCTTTTTCTGAGGATAAATATTTATGTTGCAAAGTTCCGTTAAAACTTGATTGTGAAAATGCTGCTGATCATAACGTAGGACAGATTGACTTCGAGGATGAGAACGGGAAATGGAACAGAAAATATTTTATCATAAATTGCAGTATCGGAATCATCGCTAAAGCCAATTATCTGTTTAATTCAAAGGAAAAGGTTATAAAATGGCTGAAATCCAAGTGGGTGATGGGTACAATCTGGTATGCTGCGCTTAGGACACTGTTTGCTGCTAAAAATGTTCCAGCTAAGATTAAAGTTGAGAATAAAAAGATTTCTACAGAAGTTACCAGCTTGAGTGTTGTTATCAATCCTCATGTTAGCGGTAATTTCTGCTTCGATTTCAACATTAATTCCCAGAGTGATTATTTAGGTGTTGGTCTTTGTGAAAGAATGGGAATACTCGCAAGATTAAAAACAATTATCTCTTTAACTCGCGGCAAGTTCACGGGTTTACCGAAAACTCGATCTTGGATGGCTAGGGAGATCGAGATTAAACCGGATTCTCCAACTCCTTTGGAACTGGACGGAGAAGTCTATCTAGCGCGAAGAATCAAGATCAAATTGCTTCAGGGGATTTTAAAAATCAGCCAATGATGAAAGATGTTTTAGAAAACTAGTAGATTTAGATAAGGGGAATATGATGAAAATCCAGAAAATAAATCCCTTATCCTTAAGGATATATCATGGCTAAGAATCGGTATGCAAGCATTTTAAGCATAGCTTTTTGGAAAGCTTTTTGGTCAACAATGAGACCCTATCTTATTTTTGTTTCAGGAGCCGCGGGGTTGGTTGGACTTGCGTTCATTGAAGATCCCAGAATTTTCAGGATCGTCTTAGGTTTTATTCCCTTGTTTTTATCCTATGGATTAGGACAGGCTCTGACAGATTGTTTTCAGATGGATACCGACGCACTTTCCTCCCCCTACCGTCCCCTTATAAAAGGAATAATTTCGCGCAAGCAAGTTTTAGGTGTTAGCCAGGTAGGATTAATTTTAGCAATATTAATTCTGACATATCTAAATCCTATAATCTTAATTTTTGGAGTTTTGGCAGTTGTTGGCTTACTTACCTATACGACATTAAAGAGAGCATGGTGGGGAGGGCCGCTTTGGAATTCTTGGATAGTGGCTTTGTTGCCTGTTATGGGGAGGCTGGTGGATAGAGAGTATCGAGTCAGGCAAATCCTTAACTTAGGAGACTCTCCTTCTTTGGCTTTCCTTTTGGCGGTGCTCGCAATTTTTTTTGGCTATGCTAATTTTGTAGTGATGGGTTATTTCAAGGATATTTCAGCAGATAAGGAGACTGGATACAGGACTTTTCCTGTGGTTTTTGGGTGGCTGCCAGCTGCTTTTTACAGCGATTTTGCTGCCATCTCGGCTGCTTTTCTTGCAGGTTGGGCAATGCATTCAATCGGCACTCTCAACATTGTCGGCGTTGGTATTTTTGCTGTTGCCCTGGTGATTAATGCTTACGCTCAGATAAAGATACATCAGACTCGAGATGAAAGAAAAGCTCATGGTCCGATAGCTAACGTTGTTCGTTCGTTTATTCTTTACTGTGTAGCAATTGTCGTAACTCTGAAGATCGATTGGCTGGTTTTTATCGTCGTCTTCTATATTTTATTTGAGTTAGCTTTGAAATTTAGACCTGAAAAAACACAGGTGTGAGACAATGAATATTCTCTTAAAAAAATATTATGATGATGGAAAAAATCTTCGAGCGTGGAAGAAGATACGATTAAACCAGATTCTCCAAAGCTTTTGCAGCTGGGCAGGGAAGTCTATGCTGCTCGTAACATTAAAATCAAATTTTGCGAGGACCTTGAGGTAGGCCAATGATGAAAGACATTTTAGAAAACTTGATGATTGAGAGAATTGCCAAGAATTTTCTCAAAGCTCCGCATAAACTACATGAAATTCATGAAACAGATGCAGAATTAATCGATATGGGAGGAGGAGGTGAAAATTACTTAGCAATTACTACTGATGCTTTGGTTGAAGAGATTACGAGCGGATTATACGATGACCCTTATCTTATCGGATGGATGCTCGCTACGGTAAATTTTTCGGATTTAGCTGCAGTTGGAGCAGAGCCCTTGGGTCTGCTCATATCAATTAGTTATCCTCCAGCTTTAAACGAGGCCTTTATGACAAAGCTGACAGAGGGGATTTCTGATGCTTGCCAGAGGCTAAACACTTTTGTTCTGGGCGGCGATACTAACCAGGGCAAAGAATTGTTCCTCTCTGGGTGCGCTGTAGGACTTGTTCCCAAAAAATCGATCATTAAAAGAATCGGAGCAAAACCGGGAGATAAATTATATCTTACGCATCCCGCTGGTTTAGGGAGCGTCTTTGCTTTTTTGCAATTAGCCAAGCAGGATTCTAAGCTGCCAAAGCTATTTTACCAGCCTCTGGCCAGGATAAAAGAAGGGAAAATAATCAGGAAATTTGCAAGCTGCTGCATGGATACGAGCGATGGTGTAATCCACACTGTAGACACCCTTATGAGGTTAAATCGCTGCCAATTTGTTCTGGAAGATAATTGGGACCAAATTTTGCATCCGATCGTCTTGAAGATGTGCAGCGCTCAAAATTTGCCGCCGTGGCTGACTCTGGCTGCGGTTCATGGAGAATTTGAGCTATGCTTTACCTTAAGTCATGATAATGAAAAGAGCTTTCTCCAGGAAGCAGCCAAAGCTGGCTGGACTCCAATCTTATTAGGTGAGATTATCGAGGGAGAAGGCGTAAGAATCAGGAGCGGAGGACGATTAGTTCCTGTTGATACTGCTTCGATCAGGAATTTCTCAGAGATAGCAGGTTCTGATCCAGAAAGTTACATAAATAAATTACTGGAAATTGCCCAAAAGGTTGAGATGCGATAATCCTTGTTTATGAATTTTAGATACGCGGAGGGATAATTTTATGCTCAAGGATAAAGTAATAATCATCACTGGTGCAGCTGGTGGCATCGGTTCAGCTTCAGCGCATCTTTTTGCCAAGCATGGTGCCATTTTAATTTTGACCGATATCCACAGAGAGGGGCTAGAAGAGTTGGGAGCACTTTTGAAGGATTCGGGAGCGGAAACAATGCTCATCGAACATGATGTCGCAGATCCCGAATCCTGGCAATCGCTCATGGAAAAAGTCAAGCAAAAGTATAGCAGGGTTGATATTCTTATTAATAATGCAGGAGTTGTCCAACCTGGTGCCGCGGAGAAAATTACTTTGGATGAAGTCCAAAACCAACTTTCAGTGAACCTCTCAGGAACAATCCATGGATGTCGAGCTGCTTTAAATATTATGAAAGCGCAGAATTTTGGCAAGATTGTCAATGTTGCATCGTTAGGAGGTATTGTTCCTTTGCCTGGTGAAGCGGTTTATAGCGCCACAAAATATGCTATTCGAGGCTATTCTCTTTCCCTCCATGCAGAATTGCGTCGCTCTCCGGTTGGAGTAGCTGTGGTTTGCCCCGATTCTGTAGATACTCCACAACATGCTTATGAACTTTTATACGATGATGCTGTTCTCTCTTTTCTAGGAAAGCCCTTAAAGCCCGAACAAGCCGCAAAAGGAATACTCAAAGCTGTTCGTAAAAAAAAGCCAGAAGTACTGATTCCGACGGGGATGGGAATTTTATGCAGAATTGGAATAGCATTTCCGCGGTTTTTCTTCTTTCTTCTCCCCATCCTGGAGAAAATGGGGAGAAGCACGATAAAAAAAAGACGGAAAGAGAAGAAAAAAATTGACAAATAAAGACTAATACAAACGCAATTATTCCAGTGTCATCGCGAGGAGCGAAGCGACGTGGCGATCTCGTTAATTCATCTTAAGAGATTGCCACGCCCTTTCAGGGCTCGCAATGACATTGAAAAAAATATATTTCGTTTATATTAGAATAGAGGCTAGGGAATACTGGTTTATAAAACTTTATGGAGATGAAGGAAAATGCAAATTAAATATACGAAAACAGTAAAATTTGCTGCCATTTTGGAATTGGCAATTGCTGTGGGCATTATCTCCTTCTGGATTGCCTTCTTTTCCGTAGATTTAGTGAGTATAGATGATCCGCACTTAGAGGAAATCTATTTGGCCTTCGAATCAGCTTTTCCTGTAGCCGATATATCTCTATCAATAGTATTAATTATTGGGGGAATTGGCTTGTTGAAGAAGATGCCTTTTGGTTTTTTATTTTCCCTTTTAGGAGGGGCTTCGCTTATATTTCTCGGGCTTCTGGATGTCTCTTTTAATACTCAACATGGAATCTATCTTCTTGGAATCGGAGAGGCTATTCTGAATATTTTCATAAATTCACTGTGTCTTGGCGGGGGGATTTTTCTAATTGTTACAATATGGAAGAATAGAACACATTGAAAAAATAGGCACAGTAATCCTCACTTTCTTATATTCCTGCCTTTTTTAACAAATTTTTAACAAACTCTTAACAACTTTTTGACAACTTATGATTTAGGGAGGGCTATATTATCAGTGAGAGGCAGAAAAATAAAAAATCCATGAATAAAGAGACGCATAGTATTAGGAACAGGATATGAAAAAGGCAAAAATTGATGGTTCAAGAGTCCTGATAACTGGGGCATCGTCTGGCATCGGCAGAGCAACTAGCATTGAATTGGCTAAAAGGGGAGCCATATTAGCTTTAACAGCCCGGAGACTAAAGACTCTGAGAAAAGTGTCTGATGAGATAAAGGATGCTTTTCCTGAGATCCAGGCTCCCCTTTCCATACCCAGCGATGTCTCAGACAGGGAAAATGCAATCAGGCTCGTTAAAAAATGTGTGGACTACCTTGGTGGAATCGACATTCTAATAAACAATGCAGGCATAGGTGTTTATGGAAATGCTGAGATGACTACATTAGAAGACTTTCGCTCTGTAATGGAAGTAAATTTTTTTGGCTCTGTTAATTGTATTTTGGAAGTCCTTCCTCATATGAAGGAGCTAGGGAAGGGGCTAATTATCAACATCGCTTCTGTTGCAGCCATGCATGGCATTCCCTACCTGGGGGCTTACAGTGCAAGTAAAGCTGCTCTTGTCGCTCTAAGCCAGAGTCTCCGCGCAGAGCTCGCAAAAAATGGTATCTCTATAATGGTTGTCTATCCAGGGTATACTCAGACAAACTTTTTCAAGATTGAGAAGAATGTAGGTGGTGCCCGTCGACCTGCGGGTCCGTATGCTCCTGCCACAAAGGTGGCAAGATCTATCATCAAAGCTATTGAAAGTGAAAGGCGGGATTTGGTTCTTTCTCTTGGAGGTAAAGCTTTGAAATTTTCTCAAAGTTTAATGCCCTGGTTGGCTGAGAGAGCTATGCAAAGAATAGCTTATAAACTTGCAGATAAAAAGGAGATATAAAATGAGTAAACCAAAATTGCAGATAATCGTCCTTTTTCAAAATCTTGGAGAGAACCAGGCTTATTTTGCCCGCTCCCCGGCTCCACCACTATCAGGTGCCCTTGTGGCAGGCTTAACTCCACCGATAGTAGAAGTAGAGCTTCTCCATGAGATGGTTCGTCCTATTGATTACAACACAGATGCAGATTTCATTGGTCTCAGCTTTATGGATTACTGTGCACCGCATGCATTTGAAGTAGCGAAGAAATTCAGAAAGCTGGGGAAGATAGTCGTAGCAGGGGGAAGATATCCCTCCACATTCCCGGAAGAGGTGATACCCCATTTTGATTCCGTGGTCGTAGGAGAGGCAGAACCTGTGTGGCCCCAGGCTGTTGAAGATATGGTGGGTGGTAAGCTAAAGAAGGTTTATGAGGCGCCTGCAGCACCTTCTTTAGAAAATATCCCTCCTCCACGCTATGATCTCATTGAATCAGACTTTGCAGTTCCCGTTGTAACTGAAGCGACTCGGGGATGCAAGTACAGGTGCAGTTTCTGTCAGCTCACGATCAACCCCACTCCGTTTCGCGTTCGACCGATAGAAGACGTGATTCGTGACTTAACAGCCACTACTCGACTTCCCTTCCATAAGCGCAAAATGGCCATGCTTCTTGACAATAATCTCGGAGGAGATCTAGGTTACGCTAAGGAACTTCTAAAAGAGATTGCAAAACTAAAACTCTGGGGGTTGGGAACACAATTCAGTTTTGACTGTCTCCACGACGATGAGTTTGTGGACTTGTTGGTTAAGGCCCGAGGTGCAATGGCCTTTATTGGACTGGAGTCTCTGAATGAACCAAGCCTTTCATCAGTCCATAAGAATCAGAATAAAGTGGAGGAATACAAAGAGCTTTTTGAGAAGCTTAAAAAGCGCGGGATTCTGACATTTACAGGCTTGATGCTGGCTCTTGATGAGGATACAGCTTCTTATTATAAAAGCTTGCCCAAGAAGCTTGATGAGATTGACCCGAGTTCAATTCTCCTCTCAATCTCTATCCCAATTCCCGGAACACCTTTCTATGAACAAGTAGAATCAGAAGGGCGCATATTTGACAGGAACCTTTCTCATTATGAAGGTGACCATCTTGTTTTTAAGCCAAAACGAGTTACCCCTGACGAAGTCTTTGAAGCCTTCTCTAGAATAAATAAATATTTCTATTCATGGAAGAGCATTATCAAACGCTGGTGGAGGTTTATCTCCACTATGTCAGCAGGTAAGAACATATTTAAGTGGTTATTTAATTCTCTATTAATCTCTTTTATTCTCTTAAAGCTATCTATTTTCCAACGAGACCACGCCCAGAAAAAGGTGTATCCAATTTCTGCTTAGTACAGATGAAAAACGGGGGCTGGCTCTATTTTTTGAAGTCAGGTTTTAAAATTGAAGTTTTTAAGGATTTTAATTATGTTAAAAAGCAAAGGAGGGGAATGATAAATCGTTTTCAAGATAAAGGAAAATTTTTGGTTAATGCCGAGTATCGTTTTCCTCTCTGGAGGAAATTGGGAGGAAACGTTTTTATGGATGGAGGGCTCATATGGCCATCCTGGTCAGGAATAAGGCTCGATAATACTGTTGTTGATATCGGCTGGGGATTGAGGTATTATCTTCAAAACTTTGTTGTTAGGTTTGATATGGGTTTTAGTAACGAAGGTATGGGAATCTACTTTAATTTCGGCCATGTCTTTTGAAAGTGATCCAAGTGAAAGAAGATAAGGATATTCTTTGTTTCTGGCTGCTTGCTTATGGTTTTTTCTATGCTTACTTTCATATCATGCCACCCTTTCTCAAGACCTTTCTTAAGAGTCCTCTAACCTGGGGAGATACACTTGATTTTTTGACTCCTTTTGCTATCATCCCCTTAGCTTATATTCTTTATTCACGTGCTAATAAAATTTCACACTCCATGCAGCCTCAACAGCCCTCAAACAGAGTTCTAAAGGTTTTGCCCAAGGTTTTATTAGCCATCGGCTTTCTTCTTTTTGTGGATGGCCATGGCCTTCATCTTTCTGCTAATTCAATTGCCAGGCTTCTTCATCACATGAAGGAATCAGAATTGTATAAGGCCACCTATCTTTTTGATGAAATAATAAGCCATTTTATGTGGGACGGAGGTGTTTTCCTGATTTCTGTTGCCTTAATTATTGCAGCTTATAAAATTTCATTTAAATCTCTAACCTGGAAAAACTTTGCTTTTCTCTCGTTAGGAGCTACATTTTATGGCTTTACTTTTACAGTGAATGGAATTGAAGGGCAAACAGTAATTTTCACTTTTCCTGCTGCTGGCGTGGGTTTTCTTCTCGCTCTCCTCTTTTATTTTCACAGAAAAAAAGAAGGCAATCAGAATCCCTTTCTTTTCTTTTTCATGAGTGGCTATCTATTGAGTTTAATTCTTTTTGCTTACTGGGGAATATCCCGCTCTGGCTTTCCTGAATTCAGCGAGTTGGGCTGGATTTGAGTATGGTGGAAAAAAAGGATTATGACATCTCGATCATTCGCCCTGAAATGCGCTTAGCAGACTTTAAGCTGAGAGGTCAGGGCATGCCTTTGGATAGATTAAAAAGAATTGAGAAAGGATTACATACCTTGCATTCACTAGAAACTATGGCAGTCAATATCTACAAGTTCCAGATCACAAAAAGAGAGAGTGATCTCAATCTCCAGTTAATAGGTGCAATGAGCAACGAAATGACACATCTCCAGGATTTTCAAATTAAGCTTTTTGAATATGGTTATAAACCTAGTCTGCTCAGATTGTTGTACTGGATCGTGGGTTTCAAATTCGGATTCTTTTCGCGACTGCTAGGCACAAAAGCCATTCTTCAAACTGGTATTTGGGTTGAGAAGAAAGCTGTTCGTCATTACGACGTGCTTTTAAGAGAGATAGATTGGGATGAGGAGACTCGAAAGATAATCGAAAAGGACCAGGCTGATGAATACGGCCATATCAAGCGCTGGAAAGCAATCCTTAAAAAGTCAAAAGTTGAGGTCTGAGGCCTTATTTTGCCAGGTCAGCAAGCAAGCCGGTTAAGAATTCCCAAAATTTTTCTACAGAGCCTGTATGAACCCTTTCTTCAGGAGAATGGGGGTGCTCAATAGTCGGGCCGAAGGAAATCATATCCATCCCCGGAAACTTTTCTCCTATGATCCCGCATTCAAGGCCAGCATGGATAGCGCCAATCTCTGGCTCTTTTTGAAACATTTTCTTGTAAACCTCTTTTAGAGTCTTGAGAAGAGGGGACTGGAGGTTGGGCGTCCAGGCTGGATAGCCTTCAGGCTGAGCAACCTTTGCTCCTACAAGTTCGCCCGAGGCTGCGATTGAATTTCGTACGGCCTCCAGGGCTGAGGCCACAGAACTTCGGCTGCTGCAGATTATTTGAGCTTTGTCTTTGTGAGTGTTAATAATGGCCAGGTTAGTAGAGGTTTCAACAAGGCCTTCCATCTCAGGATGCATGGCTATAACCCCATGAGGAAGAGTGAAAATGAGGTTGATGAGATCTTTCTGAGATTCTGGAGTTAAGGGGTCTTCTTTTTGCTTATCTGATTTTTCGAAAGAAAAATTTGCATCTTTCTCAACAGCCTTGTATTCGAGTTGGATTTTGTCAAAAGCCTTCTGGAAAAAAGAGGATAAACTTTGACCCTGAGCCGGATCAAGGAGAAGATCAGCCCATGCTTCCCGGGCTATAGCGTTTCTTTTGTTGCCGCCTTCCATGTGGACAAGACCAAACTGAAATTCATTCATGGCCTGCCAGAGCATGCGGGCAAGTAATTTTACGGCATTTCCGCGCCCCTGGTCGATATCAATTCCTGAATGTCCTCCTCTAAGACCGAAAACTTTCAGCCTGTAAGGCTCGCCGCCCTTACTTTTTTTCCTTTTTAGGGATAAGGTGATTTCTGAATCAGCTCCGCCTGCACAGCCGATAGTGAAAGCTCCTTCATCTTCACTGTCAAGGTTAAGGATTTTCTTTCCTTTAAGAAAATCAGATTCTATCTTGGTTGCTCCGGTCAGGCCTGTCTCCTCATCTACGGTAAAGAGAAATTCGAGAGGACCATGCTCTAAACTGTCATCCTCCATCACGGCGAGGGAAGCGGCTAAACCAATCCCGTTGTCTGAACCGAGGGTGGTTCCTATTGCCTGAATCCATTCTCCTTTGATTTCAGCCTTTATAGCGTCTTTATTAAAATCATGCTTAACATCAGAATTTTTTTCGCCGACCATGTCTATGTGTCCTTGTAGAATAATTGTATCGGCATTTTCATGGCCTGGTGATGCTTTTTTTTCAGTGACAACATTTCCGACTTTATCCCTTTTCCAGGCTAAATTCCGATCCTTAGCCACCGATATAATGTAATCGCCTAATGCTTTTTCATTACCTGAACAGTGGGGAATCTTCAGGATTTGTTCAAAATGCTTCCAAAGAAGAGATGGTTTGAGTCCTTCAAAAAGTGATGACATTTCAAGCCTCCTATTAATAAGTAAAGATATTCTTTAAAGAAGAGGAAAGATAATGACATAAAAATATTAACGATTCAAGAAAAAATTGGGACGTTCCCCGAAGTACCATCCTTTTATCAAAAAGCTTGGGGACGTTCCACAATAGATTTGACTTTTCTTTTTTGTTTTCTTTAAAATTCATATACTTCCGGATGGAAAAATCATTAAGCTTTGTTTTTGAAGAAATCCATAATTCCCATCCAGTTTGTTTCATTTTTTGGTGAGGAAAGAAATCAAAATCATGTTTGAATAACAAGTTTTATTATTGACATGCTGCATTTTATGTAATAAAGAGAAGGGAAGGAGAGGTTCTATCCTGTGGAATGATCAGAGGGGATTTTCGTCTAGCTAAACAGAGCATACTTGGAAAAAAAGATTTTCTGTTTTTTCTGAGGTTTTTTTTAATTCTCGTCATTTTTGGCTTCCAGGCACAGGATTTGGATGCAGCAAAAAAAATCAGGGTAGTAACCAGCGTTTTCCCTCTTTTGGAGTTTGCTGGGGCAGTTTCAGGGGAAAGGGGAGAGGTAAGCCTGCTTCTTCCTCCCGGCGCAGAGATTCATACTTGGCGGCCAAGACCAAGCGATATAATCAGGCTTTCTTCTGCTGACCTCTTTATCTATATCGGTGCGGACCTGGAGCCTTGGCTACACGATCTCCTGAAAAGCATAAGAAATCCCAATCTTAGAGTTCTTGAAGCAAGCCGGGGGATTCCCTTGGTTGATGAGGAAGGTATCGTCCACAACGTACATGAGCACGAGCATGGAGCGCACGATCCCCATATCTGGCTTGACTTTAAGAACGACCAGAGGATCGTCGACAAAATCGCAGCTGTCCTCTCAGAAATGGACACCGAAGGATCCTCGGTTTTTAAAAGGAATGCTTTCATTTATAAGGAAAAACTCCAGAGGTTAGATCAAAAATTCAAGGATGGGCTCATGGATTGTGTTCACCGAACCATAATTCTTGCCGGTCATGGTGCTTTTGGATATCTTGCCCGAAGCTACAATTTGCGCCAGATTTCTCTTTATGGGTTGAGTCCTGATTCCAGGCCTACTCCCAAGAAGCTCATCGAGGTTGTGGAATTGGCTAAGAAGTATAGAATAAAGGTCATCTTTTTTGAGATCCGTATGAGAGATGAATTGGCAAAGGTCCTCGCCGAGGAAGTTGGGGCCAGAACCCTCGTCTTAAACCCAGGAGCCAACCTGACAAAAGAACAATTGAAGTCGGAAAAGACTTTTTTTGATATAATGGAAAAGAACCTGGAGAATTTAAAAGATGGACTTATCTGCAAATGATTCAAAGACATTGATAGATGTCAAAGATATTTCCTTCAGCTACGGTTCTGTAAAAGTCTTACAGGATGTAACGTTTCCCATCCAGCGAGGTGATTTTTTAGCCATCATAGGCCCCAACGGCTCGGGTAAAACTACCCTGATTAAAATAATTCTGGGACTGCTAAAACCATCGAAGGGCAAGGTTAGGATTCTGGGAAGGCCTGCGGAGGAGTTTGACGATTGGCGCAAGATAGGCTATGTTCCGCAGAAAGCCACTCATATTGATCCCTTCTTTCCGGCATCAACTAAAGAAGTAGTGGCCATGGAGTTTCTCGCCGGCAAGAAATTACCAAGGTTGACAAAACGGAAAGAAGAACTTTGCCTAGAAAAAGCATTGAAACAGGTCGGCATGGAACATTTTAAAAATTGGCGTATCGGGAATCTTTCAGGAGGTCAACAGCAACGGGTTTTTATTGCCAGGGCAATTGTCAACGATCCTCACATTCTTTTCCTGGATGAGCCAACAACCGGTGTGGATTCTGAAACTCAAGAACATTTTTATGACATGCTCGATACTTTGAATAAAAAAGAAGGGATTACAATTGTCCTGATTACGCATGACACCGGTATCGTGAATAAGCACGTTAGCCAGGTTGCCTGCCTCAACCAACAGTTGGTCTACCACGGTACCCACGCAGAGTTCTGTCGTGCAGGCACTTTTAAAGATATGCTAGCTGGACACCACTTAATCTCCCATCGCCATTAAATTAAAAAGATAGCCGCGCAGGATAAGATTTTTATTCCTTTTATAAAGAATATAAATATAAAGAGAATAAGGTGTTAGATTAGCACCAATATTTAAAATAAGGGCTAAATTATCTGATCATTATGGAAGCTTTCCTTAGCTATGGATTCCTTCAGCGGGCACTCCTTGCGGGAATCTTTGTGGCCATAGCCTGTGCGCTTTTAGGTGTATTTCTAATCCTAAGGCGGGATGCCATGATTGGCCATGGTTTAGCCCACGTAAGCTTCGCCGGAGTTGCCCTAGGGCTTTTTTTGAAGGTCATACCTTTAGCTGTGGCCCTTGTCATCGCTGTTCTTGCCGCCTTAGGAATCATGAAGCTGAAAGAAAACGCAGGCGTTTACGGAGATACTGCAATTGCAATTTTCAGCAGTGTGGGGCTTGCTCTCGGGATATTGCTGGCTACTCTGGCCCACAGCTTTAACGTAGATCTTTTCAGCTACCTCTTTGGAGACATCTTGGCCATTGAAGCATCAGAAGTCTGGCTTTCAATCGGATTGGCAGCCATAGTCGTTTTTATTGTGATTCTAAACTACCACAAATTTATGTACATGACATTTGATCGCGAAGCAGCAAAGGCATCAGGAATCAAAGTTGGACGTCTTGATGTTCTCTTAACTGTTCTTACAGCAGTGACAATCGTTCTGGGTATGAAAGTTGTAGGAATCCTTTTGGTTTCAGCCCTGGTTGTTATTCCGGCTGCGGCAGGACTTCAGCTGTCATCCAATTTTAAACAGGCTATAATCCTCTCTTCGGTTATCGCTTTTGTTTCTGTTTTATTGGGCCTTTTCTTGGCTTTCTATTTAGACCTTCCAGCTTCGGGGACTATTGTTATCCTTTCTTTTCTCTTTTTTGGCTTATTTTTTATATTCAAAAGAAGAAAAAGAAATTTTTAAAAGAAAAAAATCTTTAAAAGAGTTTTATCCGGCCAATTTTTCCAAGGTCTTCTCGAAAACAGAATAGGCTTCTAGTCCGTAGAGACAAAAGATTATTTCTTGAGGATAGTCATGTTTTTCCAGGAACTCTATTGCTACCTTGAGCATGATTTCGCTGCATTTTTCGATGGGAAAGCCGAATATACCGGTGCTGATTGCAGGAAAAACAATATCTTTTATTTTCCTCTCTTCTGCTATTTTGAGGCTGTTCAGGGTTGCGTTATGAAGTTTCTTTTCTTCTGCCCCTTCTCCTGAGACAGGTCCGGCAGCATGGATGACGTATTTAGCCTTGAGGTTGCCTGCATTTGTTAGCGCTGCCTCACCGACCTGGATGGGTCCGATTTTGTAACATTCTTCCTGGATAGAAGGGCCGCCGTAGCTCCTGATGGCTCCTGCAACCCCGCCTCCAAGAACTAAAGATTTGTTGGCAGCATTGACCAAAGCTTCAACGTCGAGGAGGACAATATTCCCCTCAACAAGCTTTAATTTTCTCTTGTTTACGGTCAATTCTTTCATATTGCCGCCTTTATAATATTTTGCTTTGAACAAAGCTACAATATGTCATTGCAATTCCCGTAGGGGCGAAGCAATCTCATGAAACGTTGAGCTTGCCGCGTGGCTGCGCTCCTCGCAATGACAATTTATTTTATGAGATTGGCACGCTCCCTTCGGTCGCTAGCGATGACAATTTTTTTTTGAGATTGCTTCGCCCCTGCAGGGCTCGCAATGACATGCAATCACGCAACTTTGGGACAAAGCCTAATGTTTACTTCAGTTCCTTTTCGATGATTTCTCTCACCTCATCCCCGAGTTTCACAGCTTTCTTCTTCAAGGATGCGGCTTGTTTTTTTATTTTAGACTTGAATTCGCTGTCCTGGAGGTTGGGCAGGTTTATCTTGATGTTATAATAAGCGCCTTCAGCCGCAACCTGGCCAGTGAGTCCTGCCACTCCGGCGTCGCTCAAGGAATTTTTGTTTCCTTTCAGAGCAATCTCCCTTGCCAGGTTTAAAGCATCGATACTTTTCTCAAGTACCCCAAATGGCACCATAGTTGCTTCTTTTACTGCTTCTTCGACTGCCTGATCTCTTTCTTGTTTCTGCTCTTCTGTTTTTTTTGGCAACCTGTAGGCTTCCATAAGTTTGTTAAAGGCTATGGTATCCAAATCAACGGCTCTCAGGAATTCATCCTTCAAAGACTGGGCCTTCACAGCTATTTCCTTCACATCTTTCTGGACATTTTTGTATTCTTTTTTGCCGACTGTTAGATTGGAGACCATAGAGGAGAGTGAAGCGGATAAAGCTCCGCATAAGGCTGCTGTACTTCCTCCTCCAGGAGCAGGAGAATCTACGGAGAGCTCGTTGGCGAATTCCCGGAGATTAAAGTCAAGAAGAGAGCTTTCAACTTCCTTAAACTGGTATTCAATGATCTTCTTTTGAGGATCGAAGGGCGCTACATCGTCTAAGCCGAGGGAGGAAACAGCTGTCTTTATCAGGTCTTCTTCGGGCACTCCAGGGCTTTTTCCTTGTTTGGTAAGATAGTGCCTGCCAGCCATGAGAAGAGCTTCCTTGGGTATTAAGCCCACTAATTCACTTCCCGTAACCCTTAATCCTATTTTCTCTGCTTCTTTTATGGTTTCATCGAAAACAACATGAGGTGGAGTTATCTTGTAGTTGATAAAGTTAATCGAAATTTGAGCAATTTCATAATCTTCTATGTACCATCCAACTGCTTTAACATCTTTGAATTTACCCGGAATCTTAATGGCTTTTCCCTCAGCATCTCTCACTATATTTCCGTCCTTATCTCTTTTTGCCCTTCCTCTCTCTCTCAGGGTGAGTGCAATTTCATGAGCAAGGCGTCTGTCCCGGGTGTTTAAATTTATGTTGTAGGCGATTAAAAATTCCCTTGCTCCGATCACCGTAGCCCCTGCTTTTGGATTGAAAACAGGTTTGCCGTAATCTGGAGCCCATTCAGGGTCTTTCAATTTTTCTGGCAAGCCCTCGTATTCGCCTGTCCTTATATTGGCCAGATTCTTTCTTTCTGGCTTCTGAGCAGCCTCCTCATACAGATAAACAGGGATTCCAAGTTCTTTGGCGACTCTTTCTCCCAATTCATGGGCAAGTTGGATACAGTCTTCCATGGTTACACCTGAAACAGGAACGAAAGGGCAGACGTCTGTGGCTCCGATGCGGCCATGGGCTCCTTTATGTTTGCTCATATCTAAGACTTCAGCTGCTTTTTTTATCGCTTTAAACGCTGCCTCTTTTACTCCTTCGGGAGAGCCTATAAAGGTAACGACTGTGCGGTTGGTTGATTCTCCGGGATCCACATCAAGAAGATTCACTTGAGGAGTGGATTCGATCTCTTTAGTGATGGCGCTTATTTTTTCCCTGTTTCTCCCTTCGCTGAAATTGGGAACACATTCAACAAGTTTCATTCGTCTTCTCCTTTTTTGATTGTGTACTGTAAAATTCCTTTGTTATCGTACACGAACACCTCTTCAAATTCTTGGATGTGATCGATGATTATGTTTTTGTCTCCTACTATGACGACCACAGGAGTAAGGAGCGGATATTTTCTGGCTGTTTCAAAAACTCTCTCTGAACTGACGAGCATAATGTTTTCGTAGTATTTGCTCCAGTGTTCCTCTCCCAGATCTAAAGCTTTGATTTCAGAGACTCTGGAGGAGAGCTTATCAAAGGTTTGGATTTGAAGGGGGAAATTTCCGATTAAGTAGGATTTGGCCTGTTCAATCTCGGAACTTGGTATTTCCTCCTTGGTGATTTTATCGATTTCCCGTAGAATTTCCTTTATAGAAGAGTAAGTAACTTCTGGCCTCACCTTGGCCTTAACAAAAAAGACGCTGCAGTTTTTAAAAAAATCCAATTCACTGAAGGCGTAATAGGCGTATCCCTTTGATTCCCTGAGATTCATGAAGAGACGACTGGTGTGCGTTCCGCCTAAAACTTGATTCAGGACTATAAAAGGGAAGACATCCTGGCCGCTTAAAGGCGAGACAATATTTCCTAGATAAATCGTCGAATCCTTGGCTTCTGGTAGATCGATAAGGCAAATTTTTTCCTTATCGTACGGTTTAAGAGGAGGAACAGAAGGATGTTCCAATTCTTTTCTTCGCCAGGTGGAGAAGTAGCTGCTTACTTTTCTTATAGCTGTCTGAAGATTGAGATTTCCGGTGAGCACAAACAGAGAATTGTTGGGCCTGTAATATCTATCATAAAAAGATACAAGAGCTCTTTGGTTTAAATTTTTAATAACATCTTCATTAAACGTGCTTTTTTCATAAGGATGGTTCCGGAACAGGAGGCGACCGAGCTGTCTTTCGGCCACAAATTCTGGATCTTTATTTTTCTCTCGCAGGTCGTAGTACATTATTCTTTTTATATTTTCGATTTCCCGCTTTAAGAATGTGGGTCGAAGCATCATCTTACTCATGAGATCAAGGGCATTATCTAAAAACTCTTCCAAAAAGGTAAATGAAAACACAGAATAATCAGGATAAGTATAGATGGAGAAGCTCCCGCCCACAGATTCTATTATTTCTTCAATTTGTGAAGAAGTGAGATACAAAACTCCGCGGCTGAGCATGTTAGCCGTAAGAGTAGCAATGCCTGGCAGCTCTCTTAGAGAGGGGCTTTCTCCAGCGAATATTATCACCTTGAGGCTTATAACCGGAAGATCATCTCGGTGGATTACCGCGACTCCCAGGCCATTAGTGAGGAATGAGGGTTTTATTTCAGGAAGCTTAAGTTCTGCAAGAGGTTCAGGATAAGGAGGTGATTTCCTAAATCTTTCTTGAGAAAGGAGAGGAGCTTCCCAGAGCAGAAGAGTCAAAAGAGAGAGAATGAGAGTGAGCTTTAAGTGGTTTCCTCTACTCATTTTATTTTGATATCAAAGACAATTTCGTTGGTGAAATATCTCCGCATAATCCTGATGAGACTATAATGATCTACTGAAAGATAATTTTCTAGCTCGTCGGGAAGATCATCGAGGCTTTTTTTAGAGAGGAAAGCCTCGGCAAGAAAAACGGCCTTATCTGCTGAAGTCGCGTATTGATTAAGATAGTCCATCTTAAAAATATTCTTTGCTTTTCTGAGCTCTTTTTCGGACACAAGGCTTGATTTAAGTTTGTTTATTTCTGAGAATATAACTCTTTTGCTTCTCTCCACCATTATTTCATTGCTGCTCGAGACAAATATTTTAAACGTGGCAAGTTCTTTCCTTTCCTCGATACTTCCGCTTACAGATCTGGCAATCCGGCTTCCTTTAATCAATTTTTTGTATAAACGAGATGTTATGCCATGCAAAAGAATATATTCAATAATTTTAAGGGGATAGAAATCCTGTGAATAGGGAGAAGCGATCCTGTAACCTATATGAAAGCCAGGCAAAGGAGCAAGAAATTCTTTTGAGATTATAGTCGCTTCTTTACCTGAAGGTTTTGGAGAGGGCGGGAGAGGGATATCTTTTCCCTTTTGAATAGTATAAAAATACTTTCGGATATCCTCCTCTGTTTTCCTTTTATCAATATCTCCGGCAATAGAGAGCACGGCATTGTTGGGTGTATAGAATGTGGAGTAGAAGTCCTTAACGTCTTCTACTGTAAGATCCCTCACGTCAGCTTCGTTCCCGATAACAGAATGACTGTAGGCAAGATTGGGGTATAGTAACCTGTCAAAAGTCAAGAAGCTTTCAAGATAAGGCTCGGTTGTTTTCCTTTGATGAATCTCTTCAATAAGTGCCTCCTTAGCTTGTTCTACGTTTGCTGCAGTAATCTCAAGAGATTTCATCCTGTCAGATTCAAGCCAGAGTACCAGGGCAAGCTGGTGGGAAGGCACTGTTTGCTGGAAAATGGTTTTGTCTTCTGTTGTTGTGGCGTTCAGGTCTCCTCCGGTCCTGCGGATAAAACTGATGTGCTGCATCCGTCCTACATTTTGTGAACCCTGGAACATCAGGTTCTCTAACAAATAGGCTAAACCTGTCTTTCCTGGCGGCTCATTAATGGAACCCACATTGTAGGCAACTGCGACCGAGACAACAGGCAAAGAATAGTCTTCAGAGAGAATAACCTGCAGCCCGTTTTCTAATTTATATTGCTTGATAGGGAAAGAAAGACGTTGTTTATCTTGACCGTGAGCAGGAAAATTCCCCAGAAGGAGAAACAGATATAAACCGAGTATCAGTAACTTGTTTTTGAATCTAAGGCCTTTATCCATGGCTTGAATTATGAGGCTTTAAAAATAACACAAATATTAACTTAAATTCAAATGTAGAGATTGAACATATAGTGGCATGATTCATCTTATACAGAGATTTTACTCATCTGCAGGGGCTTGATTTACCTGATTTATTCATAAATTATGCCGGCACCAATATTTATTTTCATTGATATCTACTCGTTACGCTGATTTCACTTTTAGCATAACATTCAATAGGTCTCAAATGCGTTTCTTTTTATTATATGTCGGCATAATTTACCCTTCGGGCGGGCCGATTTCACCGCATCTGCTTCGTTACAGGGCATTTGCAGTGAAGAACCACAGCCGCATACCCTGTGCCTCGCATCCGACGACATGTGTTTTAAATAACATCGTCGTTGCGAGCGGAGCGTGGCAATCTGGCAAACTCGATCCGTGAATAATCCAGGTTTATCAATCCCACCGATTTTATTGTATGAAAAAATGTGTGTTTGAGAAATCAAATACCTGCACAAGGCGAGTCAATCCTTTCCCAAAGGAAAAGGAGGGCAGGCTACTTTTTCGTCCTCTGGAAGCATCTTCAATCATGGAAATGGAGATGCGTACTCGTACTCTTTTTTGATTGAAAATAAAGTCCTTTTGTGTTAATTTTCTTTGCTGCGCAATTCGATTATTCTATTAGCCAAATGAGGTGATATATGAGTAAAGAAGGAAAACATTTATTCTCATCTGAATCTGTGACAGAAGGTCATCCGGATAAGGTTTGCGATCAGATTTCTGATGCCATACTCGACGATCTTATAGGTAAGGATCCCAAAAGCCGTGTGGCCTGCGAAACGTTGGTAACAACTGGCCTTGTTCTAATCGCAGGTGAAATAACAAGCGAAGGCTATTGCGAGTTTCAAAAGGTCGTCAGAAATGCTATCAAAGAAATAGGATATACAAGGGCAAAATACGGTTTTGATTACCAGACATGCTCTGTCATCTCTACGATCCATGAACAATCTCCTGACATAGCCAGAGGAATCGATGAGACAGAGGACCATGAACAAGGAGCTGGGGATCAAGGCCTGATGTTCGGATATGCATGCAGTGAGACAGAAGAACTCATGCCCATGCCTATTATGCTGGCTCATAAACTCGTAAGGAGGCTTAGCCAGGTGCGTAGAGAAAAGATATTTGATTATCTCAGGCCTGATGGAAAATCTCAGGTCACTGTCGAATACGAAGGCAGCACTCCCAAAAGAGTGGAAGCAGTTGTGATCGCTGCCCAGCACAATCCTAAAGTCAAAATGAGTGATTTGAGGGAAGATATCAAGCGTGTTGTTATAAAGGAGATCATTCCGGCTGAGATGTTTGATAAGAACACAAAGGTTTTTATTAATGAAACAGGCCGTTTTGAACAGGGAGGCCCTTTAGCGGATTCAGGAGTTACAGGACGTAAGATTATTGTGGATACCTATGGTGGAGTCGGAAGCCACGGAGGAGGATGCTTTTCTGGAAAAGATCCGACAAAAGTGGATCGCTCTGGTTCCTATATGGCGAGATACGTAGCTAAAAATTTAGTCGCTGCCGGGATTGCCGATAAGATAGAAGTGCAGATGGCCTATGCCATCGGTGTGGCTCAACCAGTCTCGTTAATGGTGGACTCTTTTGGCACAGCAAAAATCTCAGAGGATAAAATAAAAGAATTAATTCAAGCGCATTTCGATCTATCTCCAAGAGGGATGATCAAAACCTTGGATTTGCTCCGGCCTATCTACAAAAAGACAGCGTGCTACGGGCACTTTGGTCGCACAGAAAAAGAATTCACCTGGGAAAGACTTGATAAAGCAAAAATTTTAAAGAGAGATGCGGGGCTATAAGATAAAAGAAAAGAATGACAAAAGATAAAAATGGAGAAGAGAATGGATTATGATGTTAAAGATTTGAAGCTTGCAGAAAAGGGGAAGCTTAAGATGGAATGGGCGGCAAGATTCATGCCTGTTCTTAATTCAATAGAAGAAAAATTTTCCAGAGAAAAGCCTCTCAAGGGAATCAGGATTTCAGCTTGTTTGCACGTGACCAGTGAAACCGGCAACCTGATGAAAGCTTTAAAAAGGGGAGGAGCGGAAATAGCCCTTACCGCATCAAATCCCCTCAGCACCCAGGATGAGGTTGCTGCAGCACTGGTGAAGCACGATAATATTCCTGTTTTTGCCATAAAGGGAGAAGATAATAAGACCTATTACAAGCATATCAATCAGGCTCTCGATCAAAAACCTCAGATCACTATGGACGATGGGGCTGATCTTGTATCTACCTTGCATTCCCAAAGAAAAAACCTCCTTGAATATGTTATCGGAGGAACAGAGGAAACAACCACAGGTGTGATTCGCCTTAAAAGCATGGCCAGGAATAAAGTTCTTCGTTATCCTATAATCGCGGTCAACGATGCCAATACAAAACATCTCTTTGATAACCGTTATGGAACAGGACAAAGTACAATAGACGGAATTCTCCGGGCGACAAATATTCTCTTAGCAGGAATAAATTTTGTAATCGCGGGCTACGGATGGTGCGGCCGCGGAATAGCCATGAGAGCAGAAGGACAAGGATCAAAGGTTATTATCTGCGAAGTGGATCCTCTTAGAGCCTTAGAAGCTGTCATGGATGGTTTTCAGGTCATGCCTCTAACAGAGGCAGCTAAGATCGGCGATGTATTTGTCACAGCCACAGGAGACAGGGATGTCATAAACAGAGCTCATTTCTCGAGGATGAAGGATGGAGCTGTTGTTGCCAATTCTGGCCATTTTAATGTTGAGATCGACATCCCAACCTTGGCGAAGATGTCCCAAAAAAAGAGAAAGATAAGAGATTTTGTCGAAGAGTACAGCTTGAAGAATGGAAGAAAAATTTATCTCCTGGCTGAAGGACGGTTGGTCAACCTGTCTGCGGCAGAGGGGCATCCGGCCACGGTCATGGATATGAGTTTTGCCAACCAGGCGCTCAGTGTTTTATACCTGAATAAAAAAGGGAAAAGCTTACAGAACGAAGTTTATGCGGTCCCGGAAAAAATCGATAATGAGATCGCCCGCTTGAAGCTTAAAGCTCTTGGAATAAAAATTGATAGACTCACTCCTGAACAGAAGAAATATCTTACTAGCTGGCAGGAAGGAACCTAGAGTTTGTTTGTAGGGGCTTGATTCATCAAGCCCACCTTACAACGTGACTTGATTTATTTAATCAATTTTAGGTATTGATTGATCTCTGCTTTCTTTGCAGGTTCTATGACTCTGGCTGAAATCTTTACAAATATCTCCTTTGCCTTGTCGAAATCATTGTTTTTGAAATAAGCAACTGCAAGATTGAAATTGATATCTACATCCTTTTCTCTCGCGTCCTCACGAAGTGTCTTCAGAGCTATCTTGTAACTATCAATCGCCTTGGCAAAGTCGTTTAGGCCCTCATATATAATACCCCTGAGGTTGTGAGCCATGACCATACTTCTGTTTATTCCAAGAGCCTTTTCAACATGGTTCAAGGCCTCTTGAAGGTTGCCCTTTGTCATGTATATTCTTGCCAGGTTATAGTAGGAATTATCCTTGGCTTTGTAGTTTTCATCTGAAATAGCAATCCTGAACTCTTTCTCAGCTTGATCGAGGAGGCCCGTCTCCTGGTAAATAGCTCCGAGGGCGTTGCGGGCATCGGTTAAGGTAGGATTGATCTTAAGACAATTTTGGAGATGTTTTACAGATTCTTCGAAGTTTCCGTTCATTGAGTGTGATAAGCCGAGAGCATATAAGGCGAGATCATGGCGGGGATTGAGCTCGAGGACCCTGTTAAGAAATTTAATAGCTTCATCAACAATACCCTGGTTTAGGTAGAAGAGGCCCATATTATACTGGTATTGAAGATCATTATTTTTTGCATCTTCAATTTTTTTCTGAGCCGACGCACAAATAATAAAATTCAGACAGATAAAAATGATAAATATTAATTTGTATCTCATTTTCTTACTCCTTTCGAATCTTGTATTCACTTTTAAGTTTTCTCATCATCAGGTCCTGAAGAGCAGCTCTGGGGTCTTTTTTCTTGTATAGCACTTGATAAATCTGCTCACAGATAGGCACTTCCACTTTTTCCCTTTTCGCCAGTTGGTGAACACAAAGAGTTGTGTTGATCCCTTCAGCTACCATTTTCATGGTGGAGACTATCTCTGGGAGAGATTTGCCCTTCCCCAATTCATAGCCTGTATACCGGTTCCGGCTCAATTTTCCTGTACAGGTGAGGACGAGATCCCCGATGCCAGCTAATCCTGCGAAAGTCTCCATCCTAGCTCCTATTTTTACACCTAATCTTGTCACTTCCGCTATCCCTCTTGTTATTAAAGCTGCTATTGAATTACTGCCGAACTGAAGGGCATCTGAGATTCCAGCTGCTATGGCAATAACGTTCTTAATGGCTCCGGCAAGTTCCACTCCTATTATATCGTCAGACGTATAGGTACGGAAAGTGTGGGATGAGATAAGATGCTGGAGTTTTTTAGCCATTTCCTGATTTTTTGAAGCTAAGACTACTGCGGTGGGATGATGTTCGGCAACTTCCTTGGCGAAACTAGGGCCAGAAAGGACAGCAATTCTGGGAACAAAGAAAGGAGAAAATACTTCCTCCATCACCTCGCTCATCCTTTTTAGCGATTTCTCTTCTATCCCTTTTGTAAGGCTGATAATCATATGATTGGTAGAGAGATGCGAAGCGAGCTCCTCATAAATCCCCCGGCAGAATTTGGATGGGACGGCGATGAAAACGATGTCTGAAAATGCCACAGCTTTTTTCATGTCATTGAAAAAGGAAACTGAAGGAGGAAAGACAAATCCGGGCAAAAAAGTTCGGTTTCCTTTATACCGCAGCGCTTCTTCATAAACATCTTTCTCTCTTATCCAGAGCTTGGTTTTGATGTTCAGGTGGCCAAGATGAAGGGAAAGAGCACTTCCCCAGCTGCCGCCGCCAATAACACTTGCTTTCATCTTATTTTCTCTCCTAATTTTCTTTCTTTCCCTTGAACGAGTCTTTCAATGTTATCCCTGTGCATCAACATGATTAAAAAGAAAAGCGCAAAACTCAAGTAGGCAATTTCAGCTTCTACGTTGAAAAGAAATATAAAAATGGGATAACTCAGAGTAGCAAGTAGAGAGCCCAAGGAAACATACCGGCTCGTTCTGCTAACGATTAAAAATACAGCCAGACAGAGTAGAAAAGGCTTAAAAGCCAAAATAGAATAGGCACCAAACGTGGTTGCTACTCCTTTTCCGCCTTTAAACTTTATATACACAGGGAAACAGTGGCCTAAAACCGCTAAAAACCCGCAAATCAAGGCAAATTGTTTATCCTGAAAATATTTCAGCGCAAAAAAAACAGGGAGAAATCCTTTGAGAAAATCTATCACTAAGACCGGAAGAGCAAACTTCCATCCTTTAAGGCGAAGTAAATTTGTGGCACCCGTGCTGTGACTTCCAAAGTTACGGATATCTTTTTTTTCACTGATGTAAAAGAAGATATACCCCATCGGGATGGATCCGAGAAGATAAGAGAGGATGGCAATAATTATTTTCATTTGAGTTCGAATTCAGAAAGAATAGAGTACTCGGCTCCCGTAGGCTTGAGAGTACTCTGGATAAAGCTGATTTTTTCTACTTTCATTTCTCCAAAATTTCTATCCCTGTATTTTTCAAGGAGCGAGAGGGTCTCTTTTATGTCAAATAAACTTTTGACTCTTCCGAGCGTCAGGTGCGCGTGAAATTTTCGCCGCTCTCTTGGAAAACCCAATTTTTCAAGCTCTTCTTCCAATTGAGATTGAAGAGCAGTAAGAGTTTCTTCGTCTTCGATTCTAACCCAGAGCACCCTTGGATTCTTCATCCCTGAGGGGAAGGAGCCTGTCCCTTTAAATTTCATGGAAAAAGAATCATATTTTTTTGAAACCATCTTCAAGACATTTTCAATCTCTGGAACTTTCTCTCTGCCTATCTCACCTAAGAACTTAAAAGTGAGATGCATTCCTTCATGCCTGACCCACTTGATATTTTTATGTCCTTTATCCAGCTCTTCAATGAGAAGAGAGAGAGCTTTTTTGATCTCCGGATCAAGGTTAATGGCGATGAAAGTTCTCATTTCAGGGCTCTTTTCTTTTTTTTGTTTTTAGCAAGATGCCTTCGCACCATGTCCAGAGCTTTTTGACTGGACTGATATTTTATTTTATCCCGATTTCCCAGAAAGAGATTCTTTTTCAATTCTGATCCTTTTTCCCAGGCCAGGGCGATATAGACAAGGCCTACTGGTTTCTCAGGAGTTCCGCCCGTGGGGCCTGCTATTCCGGTTACAGCAAGGCTGAGACTTGACCGTGCTTTTTCCCTTATTCCTTGGGCCATAGCTTCAGCAACTTGAGAGCTGACTGCTCCGTATTTTTCGATCAAAGCCGGGGAAACACCTAAGGCGTTTATTTTTGCTTCATTACTGTAGGCCACTACTCCTTGTAAAAAATAATCCGAACTTCCGGGGACATCTGTCAAACGATGACCAAGAAGGCCTCCGGTACAGGATTCGGCCACAGCTAGGGTTCGTTTATTGAGTCGCAAAAGATTTCCAACAACTTCCTCGAGTTCTTCACCGGAAGCCGAGAAGACATTCTCTTTGAGCCTTCCCAGTATATTTTTTTCCAATTTATGTACTCTCTCGTCCGCCTGTTCCTGACTTTTTTTAGAATGACTGCTAAGATGGATTTCAATCTGGCCTGGATGGGCGAGAGTAGTCAGTCTGAGATAAGGATCATCAGGATAGAGATCCAGGATGAGGGTTTCTATCTTGGATTCAGTCAATCCTGTGATTTTTAAGACCTTGCGAGCCGTGTAATCTGTCTTGAATTCTTGAAGATGCGGATATACTGACTCATTGAACATTAGTTTGAGTTCATGGGGAGGTCCGGGGAGAAGTATTATTTTATTCGATCCTGTATCGAGCCAAAGGCCAGGGGCTGTGCCGTTTCTGTTTTCAAGAATTTCTGCTCCGTCGATGACATAAGATTGCTTTTTGTTTACTGGGGGCATAGAGAGTCCTCGGCGCTTAAACCTCTCCTCTATTTTTTGGAGAAGTTCTTTGTTGAAAATGAGCTTTCGTTCGAGGGCTGTGGCGAAAGCCTCTCGAGTTCTATCATCTTGGGTCGGACCAAGGCCACCCATGGCTATAATAATATCCGTGCGCGAAAAGGCCTGTTTGATAGAGAGGACAAGATCATCCCAGTCATCTCCAACTATTGTTTTATAAGAAACTTCCATTCCAAGGTCGTTCAGACGCTCTGTAAGGAAGAGGGAATTGGTGTCCTGGAAGTATGGGGTGAGAAGTTCTGATCCTACGGCCATTATCTCGATTTTAAGATCCTTCTTATCTTTCATATTTAAAGAAAGTAGAATTTTAAAAGCAAGTAGAGATTAATGATCACTCCTGCATAAACCGCAGCCACAAGGTCATCCATAACGATTCCCCATCCTTCTGGGAGCGTTTCAACTTTTTTTATGGGAAAGGGTTTAATAATATCAAAAATGCGGAAAAGGAGGAAGCAGGATAGAAGCGGAAGCCAGCCTGTGCCCCAGGATTCTCCTATCCGGAAGAGAACGAGAAGCTGGCCGAATGCTTCATCAATCACTATCCTTCGAGGATCATGCTTTTTTATCTCTAATGAATATTTTGTAGATGTAAAGATTCCTACTAAAAACAGAAGGAAGAGCAGCAGAAGGTAAAAGGGCCAGCTTAGACTATGAAGATAGAATTTATAAAGCAGAACTACAATCAGGCTTGTTAACGTTCCCGGAGCAACCGGAAAATATCCGACTCCGAAAAGTGTCGCAATGATTTTTGATAAAGATTTCATTTAGCAAGTTTTCCGTATAAATCATATACATCCCCACCTGTGATTTCAACCTTTTGAATCGTGTTAACCATTTTTTCCCATTTCCTGGGGGCGTCGATGAGAATCATGCCGTCGACTTCAGGAGCCTGGAATCTCCCCCGGCCGATCAATATGTCGGGATTTTCTTTAGGGATTCCTTCAATCAAGACGTCAAGGCTCTGGTCCAAGTATTTTTTGTTGTTCTCGAAAGATATCTCTGACTGAATTGCCATGATTTTATCTCTTCTTTTCTTCTTCATGCTTTCTTTGACGGGATCTCCGAAGTCGAAACAATCAGTTCCCTCTTCTTTTGAATAAGTAAAGACTCCTAAATGATCAAATCTGGCTTCTTGAACAAATTTTTCCAGATCCTCGAATTCTTTCATGCCTTCACCTGGGAATCCGACCACAAGAGATGTCCGAAGAGCAATATCAGGAAGTTTTTCCCTTAATTTTTGGATGAATTTGAGCGCCCTCCTTCCGTCCATCCCTCTTTTCATTTTTTTTAT
>Ga0307378_10001384_pt1 | contig 39626 bp, 28 predicted proteins | sample UN1MG_FD_202238 | JGI IMG/M metagenome (GOLD analysis project Ga0307378, IMG submission 202238) | Soil microbial communities from Risofladan, Vaasa, Finland - UN-1 | ecosystem: Environmental > Terrestrial > Soil > Coastal area > Acid sulfate soil | place: Finland: Risofladan, Vaasa | collected...
CACAACGAAGAGCAAATGGAACGCGTGAACCAATTACTCGATCAGCTTAAACAACAAGGCAGCTTTGTAGCCGGGGAGGTATGGCATAAAAAAAGAGACAACACTGTTTTTCCCACACTGATGAGCGCCACACTGGTAAGGGATGAAGGTGGAGAGCCTTTATTTATGGCCGGCACGGCTATCGATATGACAAAGTACAAGAAGGCAGAGGAGGCGCTGAAGGAATCTAAACTCCGCTATCGTACGCTTTTCGAGACTTTGCCTGTAGGCGTCGGCCTGGTGACTTTGGACGGTCGGGTTATAGACGCCAACAGCACTATGCTTCGAATGATGGGCTTTTCACTTGAGGAAATTAAACAATTCAACGTGCGAAACCTATATCATAATCCCGATGAACGAACTCGGCTCTTAAAGCAAGTGCAGCAGGATGGTCTCGTCCGCGACTTTGAAGCAGAATTGAAACGCAAAGACGGCTCGACATACTATACCAACCTGAACGTAACGGCAATGAAAATACGTAATGAAACGGTGCTTGTGACCGTGGCCAAAGACATAACCGGGCAAAGAAACATGGAAAGAGCACTCGCTGAGAGCGAGGAAAATTACAGAACACTGGTCGAATGTGCGGGAGACCCCATTTTCACAATAGACGAGAGAGGCGTCTTTTTGTTCGCAAATAAACAGGCGGAGGAGGATTTTATAGATCAGCCCGACGGCCTGGTGGGAAAAACGTTGTGGGACCTTTTTCCGAAGGAAATGGCGGACCGAAAAGCAGCGAATGTAAGAAAGGTCATCGAGACAGGACAAAGAATAAATATGGTCTCGTTGAGCGAAGTAAAGGAACAGCCTCGCTGGTACAATGTTACCATCGAGCCGTTAAGAGATGATCGTGGAAGCGTGACCGCAGCGATGGTCATCGCGAGAAATATAGATGATATGAAGCGAGCGGAAGTGCAAATACAAAAGTTAAGTTTGGCGGTTGAGTCATCGATAAGCGGCATTGCCATCGGCGACGCAGTAGGAAATCTGACATATGTGAATCATGCTTTTCTTGAAATGTGGGGATACGATGACGAGAACGAGGTTCTTGGAAGAAATGCCGTTGAGTTCTGGCAAACCAAAGATGAAGGAATAAAGATTCTCGAAACGGTAATAAATAAAGGAAGCTGGATCGGTGAAATGACAGCCAAAAGAAAGGACGGCTCGACCTTTGATGTTCAGATCTGTGCAACTTTAGTGACAGATGAGAACGGCAGGCCAATCTCCATAATGGGTTCATTCATTGACATTACCGAATCAAAGCAAAGAGAAGAGGAGCTTAGCAAATACCGCGGACAAATGGCCCGAGCCGAACAGCTTGCCTCGCTGGGGACATTAAGTGCGACCGTCGCTCATCAGCTGACGCAGCCTTTGACTGTCGTTCGCCTGTCGATTGATAATGCATTGGATGAGCTGGAAGCATCATCTTCCTCGGAGACCGTTATAAGAAGACTCAGGGATAGTGTCACTCAGGTATCTAATATCACTTCAATTATTGAAAGATTCCGCAATTTTGCGAGGAAATCATCGGGAAGGACTGTAGCTGAAGTTAATTTGAAGATAGTCGCTGTCAGAATCGCAAGGTTACTGAGTGAAAGTGCACGTTCGGCAAGTATTATACTTCGGATCAGAAATATGGACGACCTTCCCTGTCCATGGATGAATGAAACCGACCTGGAACAATTGTTTTTTGCTCTTATCGAAAATGCCATACAGGCGGCCGACGGCAAAAAGACCCGGCAGCTTGTGATAAGCGGAGCCGTGGGAGCCGTGAAAGATGGGCATATTGAGCTGCGTCTCTCTGATAACTGCGGCGGCATCGCACCGGAAAATATTGAAAAGATTTTTGAGCCGTTCTTCACCACAAAACCACGGGGACAAGGAACGGGTCTGGGACTTTGTATTGTGAAGGATGTCGTTTCTCGTATAGGCGGTCATGTTCGCATCGAAAGCGAATTTGGCAAAGGATCGACTTTTATCATCAGTTTACCTTTCGAACAAGGCAAAATATCGTGACCGGGTAAATCAAAATATTACTGGAAACAATGTATATTTTTTATTATTGCGAGACAAAAATCGACAATGGAGGCTTCAATTTTTCGAGGAATCTAATGCGATGGAGATGGAAATCAAGGTTAAGATGTCATGCAGTTTTTCTTATATCCCTGTCGCAGCAATAAATTGATAGGTGCGAGTCCAAAAATTACGTATTTACCACAATAGACTTGACAACTTAAAACTCATATCATAAGATTTAAGTTATTAACGAATCAGTAATTAGTAGAGGGAGAGAGAAAGTACCCTTGAAAGGCAAGCTATCCTTATTGGGATAAAAGTATGAGTGTTTAATGCCGGGTACTTCGCCTCTATAAAAGAAGTAATGGAGAGGAAGCTAAATAGCAATGGCAAATATCGTAGAAAAACACATCTTCTTCCTCGATGATGAACCAACAGTTCGCGAGGTCGTCAGGGAAACCCTGGAAGATTCAAACTTTAAAGTGAGCTGCTTTGGTAATCCGATTGAATGTCTTGCATGGTTGCGTTCTAAAAAGTGCGATTTGCTTATTATTGATCTGAAAATGCCTGAAAAGGACGGCATTGAATTATTGATGGACGTCCAACACCTGGCTCCATGGGTTCCTGTTCTGATGATAACAGGGTATGGGGATATACCCACCGCTGTTAAAGCCATGAAGGCCGGGGCTGTGGATTTTATCGAAAAACCCCTGGAAAAAAAGAATTTTGTGCAGAAGATAAAAGTGATACTGAAAAAAAACGTTTCCACCCACCCCAATTTGGGCACTTCTCTGACCCGAACTGAAAAAAAAATCTTACAGCTTGTTATCGACGGCAAAAGCAATAAGGAAATAGCCAACGTGCTCCACCGTTCTGCAAGAACCATTGAAGTGCATCGCGCTCATATCATGCACAAACTGGGTGTCGATAACTTAGTCGACCTTGTCAAGCGTGTCGCATCGATGGGACTGGTTGACCTGGAGGAAAAAAAGCCGCCGGACGAGGTCAAGCCTGAATCCGAAATCGACGAACAAGTCACTCCTCCTGAGTAGTCTAATCCGCTCGACTGCGCTCAGGATTAAATTCGCCGAACGGTCCCACGGAGAATTACAATCTCACATCCACTCATGTAACAATCCATGAGGACCAAAGAGCCAGAATTTCTGCTATACAATGCACATAGTCCTTTTGATTAGTCGAAAGGACTATGCTCTTTCAACTGCCCCCGCTGCCTCATTTTTCTTCAAAGGCAGCAGCCTCACCCCAAAAATGCCGGTATAATGCTTATGTGCAGAGTGCTGTGCACTTGAGTACGTCCGCCTCGAATCGGGCATCGGCGGAGCCTAAAAGATTAAACGTACATGATTATTCGATCCGGAATTACAAATCCGAGATGTCCTCGCTTCTTAGCTCGCTAATCTACGGTCAACCTACACAGTTGGAATAGTGTGTTCCAGAAAAAAACGAAAAGTTCACCCGGAAAATAGTCAAATAGAGATTCATCGGCGGCAGTTTTTATGTGTTAATTCAGGTGAGATATTCGCGAATTTTCCGGGAAGACACCGGGAACGAGACGGCATCGTTTCGACCAAAAGCGATGGCGATATTAGGTTTGAGTTTTGAGTGTTGAGTGTTGAGTTGGGTGGAATTTTTCGACCAAAAGCGATGGTAGCACAGAACAAAAATCGGAAATTTGAAAAAATTTTTTATTGCCTGATATACAAAGACTTACGGCAAAAACGCCGTCTACAATTTTGTAGATTTTCGCATCAAACGCGCAGGTAGCTCCAATTATGGGGGGCCGCCTTTTTCACCCCCGGCAAAAAGAAGCAAGTAAAAAGCCTGTAGGGGCGGTTCGCGAACCGCCCTTACTACCGAGCGGAGACCAGGCGTAGGATTCAGAATTTCTCCTGATCTTTCAGTAGCGAGGGGGGGCAAATCAAAGCGAGAATCCACATTTTCGATTGGCTTAAACGCCTAACCGTTTGGCTTGTGCTTTTATATCGCCGGGCGCGCTACGGCTACGCTTTCAGGCGCATCCGCCTGGCCCAGCCAAGGTACGCCATCGTGGACCCCGAAGATTACGAACGTCTGAGCAAATACGAATGGGAAGCAAGGAGAGCGAGAAACAGCCCTTTTTATGCCGCACGACAAGCCCGGCACCCGACTGAAAGAAAGTTCACACTCATATTCATGCAGCGGGAAATCATCGAAGTCGGTGATGGACTGCTCGTCGACCATATAAATCACAAAAGCGTCGACAATCGAAAGGCAAACCTCCGGCCGGCAACGCCCACGCAGAGCAACCGCAACAGAAGGAAATTCTCCGGGTCAAGCAATTCAAAATACAAAGGAGTTTACTGGAAAAAGCACATCAAAAAATGGGTGGCTCAGATAGGGGTTAACAGAAAGGTGATACATCTCGGCTGCTTTAAGAAGGAGATTGACGCCGCGAAGGCCTACGACGAGGGAGCAAAAAAATACCACGGCGAATTCGCATCGTTGAACTTCCCGCCGTAAGCCGAGAACACAGAGAAAGAGACGAATGAAATAACCACGAATAAACACAAATAAACGAAAAGAAATAATGAAGTATAAATTTACTTAGACACTAATTAACACGGTTTTTTTCACCACGAAGGACACTGAGAACCACGAAGAAATATCAAATAATCATGTTCTTGAACCGCAGATTAACGCAGATAAAAAGAAAAAATAGTCATTAGTCAATAGTCAATGACAAAGGCCACAGAGGGCACAGAAAACACAGAGAAAGACTTAATTATCAAATTACTTAGACAGGATTAACACAAATTAACATGGTTTTTTATTCACCACGAAGGACACTGAGTGCCACGAAGAAAAAATAATATAAAATAATAAAATCTTTTTAAAAACTTCGTGTTCCTTTCCATTCGACAGGCTCAGAACAGGCTAAATCTTCGTGGTAAAAAATCTTTTTTAATTGCATTTTTACTTGCTTTTGTATATTATATTACCAAAGGCGTAAAACACCGCCGAACGCAAAACTTCCTCGAATCGCCTTATTATCACGCCGCACCTACTTGAATTGATTATTTCGTCGAAGGAAGGCTTTCGAGAATGAGAATTTTAATTAGACAGTGTTACTTAAATTTTGATAGTTAACTATACGTAGTAATCGATATGACGTTTAAGACAAACAAGCGAACCATTGTAAAAGGTTTTAGTAGGATATGCCCAGAATCTATAGGACTCAGAAAGAATGCGAGCAATTCCTAATCCGAGAATTCCTTGGACATCTCGGTTACAGAATTTCTAATCCAGTATGGACGGAAAGACCGGATTCATTGCTGACGCTTAGCAAGAGTAACAGAAGTAAAAGAGTTGCTATCGAGCACACCGAGTACTTCAACGACACCGTGGCGGGTCAATGTTCGCCCCTTACACCGATTGATAACTTCTGGAAAGACGTGCAAGCCAGTCTCGCTCGGCGAATCAGCCATAGAAAGCATCTGACTGGCATCTTAGCAAGCGTCAAGTTCAAGGACAATCTTTTCATACCAAGTAGTACCACGGAACTGTCCAGACAATTGGCAATGGAAATTGTTGCGTTCATGGAAGCGCATCCTATAAGGCAATCAAAAAGACTCTTGTTCCATAATCGCAAATTCAATGACTTCAAAATGCTCAAATCTATGCTTTCGAGGTTATCGCTATCACGTTGGACGGATGATGCAGTTCTTGCCACACGTTGTTCATGGACGTGCTCCAACATTACTACCGGTGGGATCACGCTCAGCTTGGAATACGTAAAGAGCTCAATCAAGAACAAGAACAAAAAAGCCACCAACTACAACTGGCACAATGCAGACGAGAAATGGCTGCTAATCGCAGCGAGCGGTGGAAACCTCAGCAATAATGCTGGCCCATCCACACAAAATGTGAACTGGGCCGATTCCGAGTTGATAGACTTATGCCGTAAGTCAACATTCGAAAAAATCGTTTTCTGGGAAAGAATCCGTGGATGGTACAAGTGGTTGAAGCCAAGTAAAGAAGCGGTTCAATATATTGGGAAAAAAAAGACAGTCCCCTATTAATTATATTATAACATGTTATATTTTAGCACCGATTTAATATGAGTAATCAAAAACGTTCATCAACAAAACCTAAGAATAAGAATAAGAATAAGGGGTCAAATAAGAATAAGGGGTCAAGTATTAATAAGAATAAGGGGTCAAGTATTAATTCTTCTGATTGCCTTGGCCTGTCTGAGGTAAAACTAGGGGAAGCAACCTATTAATTGCTGGGGACATTACCCAGAAATAGTAAATGTCCCTATTATTCCCTATTTATTCTAAATTTAATCCAAAGGTGCATAATGATTGTTATTCTTATCTTTTTGGTTCTGGCAATAATCACTCTGTTTGTCCATATTCTTGGTAGCAACTCGCAGATTGGAACATTTCTTTTTCTAGTGATATTCGCTATCGCCGCTAAGATCGGTGGTTTTCTTGGCTCAATATTAATGGGCTTCGCCGGTGCGCCGGGAGCTTTACTTGCAAGATGTGATATGCCCCCGTACTCAAAGGCATATCAAACTCGCAAATGGTTAGGGTTATTGCTTAGCGCTATCGGTCAAAGTATTTTTATCCTCCTGTTCGTTGTTCTAACCGTGGGTTATGTGAGACACGCCATTTCTCAGCCGAATACATGTCGTTGGATTCTGTGGATTGCCGGTTTCTTAGTTGCAATCTCCCCAGTTAAATCTGCTGCTGAACAATCCCGAATAGAAGAACTACAGAATCCTGAGATGGTTCGCGATAATGTACTGCATATGGCGCTGGGTTTCACTTGTATCGTAGCTCCTGTTGCATATCTTATTTTTGCAATTTTCCCAAAGGTAATGAGGCATTTTTCCTGGCTCCCCTTCGTTGATTAGGGTGAATTAAAGGTGCCATTTTTATTTACGATTTACGATTTTCGATTGACGATTGACCATTGTCATTGACTATCCATTCGACTGCGCTCAGAGCCTGCCCTGAACAGAGTTGAAGGGACATGTTTTCGATTGCCTATTTACGATTTTTCTTTTTTTGACAGGATCACAGGATTGAGACAGACTTCGTCATTTATGATTTATGACTTATGATTTACTATTGTAATTAATTATCCCTCTGTGTTCTCGGTGTGCTTTGTGGCAATATTTTTGACAGGATAACAGGATTGAGACAAATACACTCTTTTTTCATGTTTATTCGTGTCCATTCGTGGTAATATCAATTACCTGTTTCTCTGTGAGCTAAGTACCCTTCGTGGCCAGGAAAAACTGAAAAAACTAAGTATGAAATACTCTCATAACGTCTAAAATAACAAGATTATGGAAAACCATATTTCGAAACACACAGTTGATACCGAACAGCATTCATTGGCGGCCTCTGTCATCCTCCATCTGCTGCCTGGAATTCTGATCCTGGCCTTCTTTGTTGTTTTCACGCCCTTGCTGACAGAAAAAGGATTTCCTACGCTGTTCTGTCTTTTTCTCGCTGTCGCAGTCGTTCTGATTCCATCTGAGCTTGGATACATTCTCTATCAGGCCAGAAGGAAGAATAAAAGCTTCTCGTTGAACGGGATTGTCTTATATCGCCAAAAATTACCTTTATGGCAGTACTTCGCACTCATTCCTCCGTTCCTGGCATGGGCTCTGGTCGCATACTTTCTCATCGCTCCTCCGATACAGGGTTCCTTAAAGGATGAATATTTCTCCTGGCTCCCAGCATGGTTTTTCTTAGACTACAATCTCGCCCAGTGTTCGAAATCCGTCCTTTTAGCCACATGGGTAATGGGCGTTATCTTTAACGGCATTGCCGGCCCGATCGTGGAAGAACTGTATTTTAGGGGATATTTGCTTCCGAGGATCTCCCGCCTCAAATTTTGGGCGCCTTTACTGAACGTTTTGCTGTTCTCGGTTTATCACTTCTTTTCACCGTGGAGGAACCTGGAAAGGATACTCGCTCTGCTGCCGGGAACTTACATTATACAATGGAAGAGAAACATATATCTGGGTATGATCCCGCACTGTTTATTGAACACTACCGGCATGCTTCTCATGGCACCATTACTCTTTAAGTAGTCGATAGCGACATGGTATGCTGCCTGTGCCACCTTTTTTGGAGACTTAGATGTAGTGCTCATTCTCGATTGTATACAACAGTCGAAAACAGCGCGCAAGTTTAAAATAGGTAATTTGTTAAAGCTTTTCTACAGAGCATGTCCGGTACATTTTTCGCTGAGTTGTGCATGCTAATGACAGGATTTTGACAGATTGGAGGATGTGCAGAACTTGCTCATGCTTCGGGATAAAATGCTCTTGCGTGTTGATTTGAAAGAAAACCCGCCGAGTGAATCGGCGGGCTAAATATTTTTAGATTGCTGTGCATCGAATAAACCGCGAGATACGAATTTGTAGGATGGGCAGGTTTCCTGCCCATGCGGTTCGGATTACGTTGCATTGACAGCATGGGCAAACGAGTTGCCCATCCTACCCACTGTACAGCCGATTCAAAAAACGTTAAGATGTGCTTTTTATGATTGCAGGAGTTAATTTGGGTAGTCGAAACATGAAAACGGGAATATGCAGAGTGTCCAAAATCAAGCTGGACATATATATGGTTTGTCTTCTCATTTGTGTTCAATCACATCCGGGAATCTGTAGTGACACGAATGTTCTGACCTTCTTCGGATGGTCGGACCAGCACGTTACAACCGATGGGGATAATTAAAGGTGTACGGTACTTTTTTTGTTATCAGTATGTCCTTTTTATTTTATTCCGAGAAAAATAGGAGAAATGCCTTAACATTAATTTTGTATCGCGTCCAGATTCCTCGACTCCGCTATGCTGCGCTCGGAATGACATAGGGGGCATTTTCGATACCCGCTTCCGCGGGCACAAGTTTTCAAATTATCTCTCTGAGTTCTCTGTGCCCTCTGTGGCCTTTGTCATTGATTCCGTCCAGGAATGGCCGGATCTTCGATATTTTCTATTTACTATTGATTATTTTTCCGTGCTTATTCGTGGTGAATAATCGATTTGATCGGTGGGCTAATGCCCACCCTACATGAATTAATGTCTCTGTGCCCTCTGTGGCCTTTGTCATTTATTCCGTCCAGGAAAGGCCGGATCTTCGATATTGGAGCGGAGCGCAAATCCGGCCGCGAAGCGCGACGGATTGACTATTTATTATTTTTTTCCGTGTTAATCTGCGTCCATCTGCGGTTGGGCTATTCTTTAAAGGTAAAACTAGGGATTTAACTTTGATCGGTGGGCCAAGGCCCACCCTACATGAATTATTGTTCTCTGTGAGCTCTGTGGCCATTGGAATTGATTATTGTCCTTGCTTTCGCAGGGATGACAATATTATTTCTCTGTGTTCTCTGTGAGCTCTGTGGCTATTTCAATTTAGAATTAGAGTATCGAGCAACCAGCATCCAGAATCGAGATATGCTTGACGAACCACGAATCACGACCGATTATTTGGATTACGATCTGAGAATTTGTCCCATGTCCTCCATTTCCTTCTGTGCCGCTTTCTTCTTATACTTATGTTTTCCTCTTAAGGCCTCTATTTTGGCCGTGGCTTTGTCCTGCAATGCTCCCGGCTGACGGCTTTTGTCAAGCATCTCCTCCAATGAGATTGTGCCGTTATCATAAAGCCGCCAGAGATGCTCGTCGAGGAGCTGCATGCCGAGCTTCTTGCCGGTTTGAATGCTGGAATCGATTCGGTAAGTTTTGTTCTCGCGGATAAGGTTGGCGATAGCCGGAGTTACCACCATAAACTCGTAAGCGGCGATTCTTCCTCTGCCGGCAGCCAAAGGACATAGGGCCTGGCTGAGCACGGCGATCAAATTACTGCTTAACTGGATTCGAATCTGCTCCTGCTGGTTCACGGGAAACACGTCAATCAGTCTGGTAATCGTTCCGGAAGCACTTGTGGTATGGACCGTGCTGAAGACAAGGTGGCCGGTTTCAGCAGCCCTTACGGCCGCTTCAATCGTTTCGAGGTCTCGCATTTCACCGACCAGAATCACGTCGGGATCCATTCTTAAAACGCGTTTCAACGCCTCAGAAAAGCTCGGGACATCGACACCGACTGCCCGCTGGTTAATAATTGACTTCTTGTGGTTATGATAGTATTCTATCGGCTCTTCAACGGTTATTATGTGGCGGTCGAAGTTTTCGTTAATATAGTTTATCATGGTAGCGAGGGTGGTCGTTTTGCCACATCCGGTTGGGCCTGTAACCAGGAACAGCCCTCTTGGCCTGCGGCACAAAGCCTGGCATATTTTCGGTAAGCCTATTTCCTCAAAGGTCAGAATCTTTGACGGGATAAGACGAAGTACCAGTGCGAGATTGCCCTTTTGGCGAAATACCGAAACACGAAATCGGCCTTGATCGCCAAATGCAAAACCAAAGTCTGTGCCGCCTTCTTCCTGAAGCTCCTGCTGGTTCCGGTCGGGCGTAATACTTCTCATCAAAGCCGCTGTATCGTCAGGCTCAAGAACTTTGGTTTCCAGAGACCTAAGTGAGCCATCTATTCTCAATACCGGCGATCGGCCGGTAGTAAGATGTATATCTGAACCACCCTGCGTAACACAGGCCTGCAGTAACCTATCCATATTTACCGTTGCCATGAAAAAAATCCTCAATAACTACATTTGCTTTAATCTACTGCCGCACCTTCTGTCTGGGTAATTCTCACCACTTCAGCAGGTGTCGTTGTTCCTTTGAATATTTTGAGCTTTCCGTCCTCCATCAGCGTTCTCATCCCACTCGCTTTCGCCGCCTTTCTCAGTTCGGTGGTAGGCGCCTTTGTAAAGGCCAGCTCTCTGATTTCGTTGTTCATTTCAAACATTTCAAATATAGCGATCCGGCCCTTGTAGCCGGTGTTCTGGCATTGACTACATCCAGCTCCTTTACGGGGCGGATGTTTTTTCAAATCCTCCGGCGTAATACCAAGTGCTTTTATATGATTCAGGTCCGGATTTTCATCGACCGTTTTGCATTTTTTGCAGATGACTCTCACAAGCCTCTGCGCCATAATTGCCTGTATTGAGCTTGCTACGAGGAACGGCTTAACGCCCATATCAATCAGACGTGTAATCGCGCTTGGGGCGTCATTTGTATGCAGCGTGCTGAAAACAAGGTGTCCTGTAAGTGCCGCCTGGATGGCCATATCAGCCACGACACCATCTCGGATTTCGCCGACCAGAATGATATTGGGAGCTTGCCTGAGCATTGCCCTGAGAATCTTATCGAACGACAAATCGATCTCATCTCTAACCTGGCACTGATTCATCCCGGCAAAGTTGTATTCCACAGGGTCTTCGGCGGTAATGATTTTCTTGTCCGGCTTATTAAGTTCCTGCAGCGCCGCATACAACGTTGTGGTTTTTCCGCTACCGGTAGGACCGGTGACAAGAAAGATGCCGTTCGGCCTCTTGATTATATGCTGGAACTGCTCGTAATTTTCCTGTTCAAATCCCAGCGATTCGATGCCGATATTGACCGCATCCGGGCGCAAAATTCGCAGCACCACACTCGGCCCGTGATTGCCCGGCAGAGACGAGACACGAAAATCGATGTCCTGGCCTCCTATCTCACGCTTGATACGGCCATCCTGCGGCAGCCTTTTTTCAGCAATATCCATGCCGGAAAGGATTTTGAAACGGGCAACCAGCGGTGCCTGCATGTTCTTGGGAATATTGTCTCGTTCCATACATACGCCATCGACACGATATCTAACACGCACCCTGTCCTCCATCGGCTCGATATGAATATCGCTGGCCCGCATAAAGTAAGCACTGTCTATTATAAGGTTCACCAACCTGATAATCGGAGCATCATCTTCGGCGTCGGCACCTTGAGCACGGAGTGTTTCCGCCTGTAACTCGTGACCGACTTCGGCAAGCTCGGCGGCAGTTGCATCAATACTATGTCTCAGCCTGTCGTCATCTTCGTTTACTGTCTCGCTTAAGGAATCATCTAAGTAGGAACGAATCTTCGTAGGGCTTGCAAGATAGCACTCAGGATCGGTGTTCAGGCGAAAACGAATAGCATCCATCATCTCCAAATCTAATGGGTCGCTGATTATCAGCTTCAATCTGCCGTTACTCATATCCATGGGGATGATATTGTGCTTCTTGATGAGTTCTTCCGGAAGAGATTTCGCAGCATCGGGCGAAATAGTAGCCGTGTCCGGATTTATATATTCCAACCCAAATTGCTTGGCGATAGCCTTGGTAAGATTTTCTTCATCTATCAGGCCTTTGTCGAGCAGTATCTCGCCGAGCCGCTTGTGATTGCTCTTTGAAGCCTTAATGGCCTCTATAAGAGCTTCCTTTTTTACCAGCCCGGCCTTGTAAAGTATTTCACCCAAATGCCTGCGTTTTTTTGCCATATGCTCCTCAAAAATCTGCGTGCCCCAGTTACAGCTATTATAACATTTCCGACGCAGTGAGTCAAATGTTCAATTTTAAACGGAGGATGTTAAGCACAGTCTGTGCTGCTCGAAGTCGTATGAACTGCCTGCCATGATAGAAAAAACAGCGTTTAGTATCACATCCATTTTCAGAATCCACACTTATATATACAAGCCCAACGGGCTTTTGTTCGGTTCCGCCTGCCGGACCGGCTATGCCGGTTATGCTAATTGCATAATCTGTACCGGCTTTTTTCCTGGCACCGATGGCCATAGCCCGGGCGACCTGCTCGCTCACGGCCCCGTACTCCTGAATCAACTCGGCAGGTACGCCGAGTTCGCTGGTCTTGGCCTCGTTGCTGTAAGTAATCCAGCCGTAAGTAAAGTATTTACTGGACCCGGGATTATCTGTCAATAGCTTTGCTAATAAGCCGCCCGTGCAGGATTCCGCTACGGCGATAGTTTTTCCCCGCTGGGCCAATTTTTCGCCCACCACCTCGGCCAGACTCTGGTCCCTAACACCGTAAATCAGCTCTCCGAGCGTGCTTTGCAGCAATTTTTCGTCCTTTTTGGCCATCTGCTCGGCCTTTTCTTTATCATCGGCCGTCGCGATGATATGCAGCGTAATTATGCCGGACGAAACTGTGCAGTTAATCAAAGGGTTCCTGCCGCGCTGCATCATTGTACCAAGCAGCTCGGCGATTGTCGATTCTCCCGCCCCGAAGCACTTTAATTTCTTTACCACCACGGCCTGACCGCCGGCGAACCGCTCAAGCTCGGGACGGACCGATTCTTCGAACATCCGCTTCATCTCCATCGGCACACCCGGCAGGGCAAAAAACAATTTGCCTTCCGATTCGGCCATAATCCCCGGGGCCGTACCGATATTCGCCAGAGCTTTCGCCCCGGCGGGGATATACGCCTGAATCTTATTTCTCTCAGGCATTTGCCGGTCCCGCCCGGCGAAACGCGTGTCGCGTTCATCCTGCAATTCCAATTCGACGCCGAGGAACTTTGCTAACGCCTGGCGTGTTAAATCATCATCAGTAGGCCCTAATCCACCGGTCGTCAGAATCACATCAGCATCGGCACTCGCCAGATTCAATCCCCGTACAATCGCGTCTATCTCATCGCGGACGGCATAAGAGCTAACAACCGGCACACCAATCAAAAGCAGCACAGCGCTCAAATGCGCAGCATTAGTATCCACCGTCTGCCCGGAAAGAATCTCATTACCAACACTAACAATACTTGCCTTTATCATAAGAGCGGGATTCTAATCTTCTCCGCACCCGGAAGCAAGATAAAACCGCTTTCTGCAATCACCGGACGCTGCGATTCATAGTTATCATTAAACAATATTGATTAAATGCGGTCTCAGCCAAAAGCAGACAGAGAATCCTTACTGTGAAATAAGAACATAAAGCCGGGGCGCTTGAAATGCGTATCAAGCGCCCCGGTAAGGCCAAATGGATAGTGATCTCAGTCAATCGAGTTTGATCTACGGTTCAGTCAGTGAATTATCCTTCAGCCAGTCTGCCTCTAATATAGCCAAGTCCAGATCATCAACTATGCAGTCGCCATTGAGGTCTCCGGGAAATGGCACATAATCGGGCAGTGACCTGGCTGCCTCACAACCGTCGTTATACACATTGATCGTAACCGTGTCCGAACCGGTTTTTTCACCGTCCGAGGCATCCAACTGCAAGACATACTCGCCCAGGGCTGACAGGGTAATACTCGTATCCTCGGCGCTCGGATCGGCAATCACAGCGTCAGGGTTATTGGGATCATCGGGTTCGCTAACTACCGTCCACTGCACCGTATAAGCTTTGCCATAGGTGACGGTCGCGTCAAGATCCTTTGCCCTGGTACCGTCATCTCCCAGCCAGGTCAATAAATCGGGACCGGCGCCCACCTGGGGAGCCTGATAATCTGCCAGGAAGCTAAAAATAGGTCCAAAAATCGGATCGTTGGGATCGCCGATATAAGTATCGACCGCCCAATAGTACTTTACCTCTGGTTGAGTTTGCACGGCAACGGAAGTTACGTTCTGCCCGCTGACAACCTGGATGGCCGCAGGATCGGTAAACGAATACAGGGCTTCCCAGTTGTCGGTGAAGTAGACGTCGACCAGCACCGGCTCACTGGCTACACACGGATCAGGCAGAGTCCAACTCAACTCTAGCGTCCCGGGTGCCGCCAATCCACCGTCGATCGGATTTGGTTTAAGCTTGTGAACACCCTTTACCGTGGTTTGGCTTGGATTCGTAACGTCATAATCCAACTGCACCGTGCCGTTCCCGTCAAATGCGGTAATCCAGCCATTGTCGATGTATCCCTGAACGGTCGAGACTACATTGGCGTCAATTATCAGCGTCCCGGCTGTGATGTTCAGGGTGCCGCCCTCTCCCATCATTAAGTCGTCATTAACGATGAGCGTTCCCCCATGTAGATCCACGTGCGTTGTCTGCCCATTCCCATCTTTAGGAAGCTCCACGTCACGCCCGACGATAATCGTACCACCGGTTATATTGGCGACGGCCGGATTATTGTATCCCAATTCAAAGTCACGGCGGCAATCTATGGTGCCACCCATCATATTAAGTGTTCCGTCACTGTTCCGGCCCAATACAAGGTCCTCGGGCATCGTAATGCTTCCACCGTCCACAACTGTCAGGGCTGACCCTTCATCATATCCAACGGCAATCTTCAGCACCTCACCGACGTCGCTCGCGATGGTTGCGCCGGGGGTTCCTCCTCTGATTTTGGCCCAGTCGCCAACAGTCGGGAGACCGTTGTCCCAGTTGCCTTCCGTGCTCCAGAGGCTGTCGCCGGGATCGGAATTTCTGAATTGCGTGTCTTTGGCCTGAACTTTACCCACCAGAGATAAAGCCAAAACAAAGGAAATCAGGTAAATCATTCTTGCATACATGATGCTTCTCCTTCAAAAATAAGTTAAAGCCAATATTTCTCTAAGCCATTCGAGCCTGGCCTACGGTTCAGTCAGTGAATTATCCTTCAACCAGTCTTCCTCTAATATGGCCAAATCCAGATCATCGACTCTGCAGTCACCATTGAGGTCCCCGGGGAACGGCACATAATCGGGCAGTGACCGGGCTGCCTGGCAACCGTCGTTAAAGACGTTTAGCGTGACCGTGTCCGAACCGGTGTATTCACCGTCAAAGGCCTCTAACTGCAAGACATACTCGCCCAAGGCTGACAGGGTAATACTCGTATCCTCGGCGTTCGGATCGGTAATCACGGCATCAGGGTTGTTGGGGTCATTAGGTTCACTAACCACTGTCCACTGCACGGTATAAGCGTCGTTATCGGTAACGGTCGCGTCCACATTCTTTATCCTGGTACCATCTTCTCCCAGCCAGGTAAGTAAATCGGCTCCGGCGTCCACTACAGGAGGCGGGTTGTCCGAAATGAAACTGAAGATAGGACCAATAACAGGATCGTTGGCACCGCCGACATAAGCATCGACTGCCCAATAGTAACGTGTTTTTGCTTGTGTTTGCACAACAACAGAGGTCACATTCTGATTGTTGACAACGCGGATGGCTGCCGGATCGGTAAACTGCGCCAGTGCATCATAGTCGTCGGTAAAGTAAACGTCAACAGGTACCGGCTGACCGGCCACAAACGGGTCGGGTAAAGTCCAGCTCAATTCCACGTCGCCTTGTTTTGCAAGGCCGTCATCTGATGGGAATGGCTTAAGAGGATGAACACCCCTTATCGATAAGAAGCCCGGTTTTTCATTGGGATCAATAACAATTTCGCCAAGTCCGTCGTAGGCTATTACAATACCTTCGTTAATAGCCGTATCCAAATAGGTTTGATTTGCCGTCGTATCCCGAAGTGTCATAAGACCACCCCGAAAATTTACACTGGCATTATCGCCGGTATTCCGCAAACCTTGCGCATCAGTCTCTTCGAGGAGGTTCACTGCACCCCCTTCCAGTGTAACAACGCCAGTCCCCATTGCGGTTTGAGCGACATGCAGGTTTTGATCGAATAGGTTGATCGTTCCACCTTCATACACGGTAAGGTATGCTTCGCCCTGACGGCCTATATAAAGACGTTGCATACAATTCAGCACACCGCCATCATACACTTCTAAACGCCCGGCCTTGTCCCCAATATCATCATCGCCATAACCGATTATGAACCAATCGTAGACTGTCAAGACTCCATCACCAAATATTCTCAATGGGCCTCCACCGAGATCAACATTTTTTGCCTCAGCTCCATCAAAATCAACTACGCACTCGCCTGGGCCCAGAAACCTTGCCTTATGGGCGTTTGTGGGCACTTCAGCGAGGCTCCAGTTGTCGGCTTCGCTCCAGAGTATCTTTGTGGCCGACTGGGGAATCCAGTCGTTATTCTGGGCTTGAAGTATGCCGGCCAAAAAAAAAACAATACCTGCACACAACAAAATTCGCATTCTCATGGTACATCCTCCTACATAAATAGGTGGTTATTCACGGATACTTTGATAGTATCGGGCAACTCACCCGACATTAAATACCCAATATTCTTTATTGAGTTCGATCTACGGTTCAGTCAGTGAATTATCCTTCAACCAGTCTTCCTCTAATATGGCCAAATCCAGATCATCGACTCTGCAGTCACCATTGAGGTCCCCGGGGAACGGCACATAATCGGGCAGTGACCGGGCTGCCTGGCAACCGTCGTTAAAGACGTTTAGCGTGACCGTGTCCGAACCGGTGTATTCACCGTCAAAGGCCTCTAACTGCAAGACATACTCGCCCAAGGCTGACAGGGTAATACTCGTATCCTCGGCGTTCGGATCGGTAATCACGGCATCAGGGTTGTTGGGGTCATTAGGTTCACTAACCACTGTCCACTGCACGGTATAAGCGTCGTTATCGGTAACGGTCGCGTCCACATTCTTTATCCTGGTACCATCTTCTCCCAGCCAGGTAAGTAAATCGACTCCGGCGTCCACTACAGGAGGCGGGTTGTCCACAATGAAACTGAAGATAGGACCATACACAGGGTCTGCGGCGCTGCCCACATAGCTGTCAAGGGCCCAATAGTACCGTGTCATTGGTTGAACCTGCACCACGACTGAAGTGACGGCCTGCTTGTTGACAACGCGGATGGCTGCCGGATCGGTAAACTGCGCCAGCGCATCATAGTCGTCGGTAAGGTAAACGTCAACAGGTACCGGCTGACCGGCCACACAAGGGTCGGGCAAAGTCCAGCTCAACTCCACGTCGCCTGGTAATACAATGCTGTTATCTGTTGGGAATGGGTTAAGTGGGTGAGCGGCTGTAATGGTAGTCACAGCGCCAGTGTGGACAACGTTCAATGTCCCGGCGCCGCCAAAGGCGAGTATTTTCCCGGCAGCGGCAAAAGCTAATACTTCATCTACTTGATCACCATCATTAGTAATGTTAACAGTACCAAATTGAATGTCAATAAACGAGTCACCATAGATCGCGTTAGCACCATCCCAGTGATGTATGTTCAGAACACCGCTATTGACATAAACATATGCTTCACCGTGATCGTCTGCAGGACCGAACCACCAACCAAGCCCGAAATCTTTTGAGCCGGTGATTGTTCCGCCATTTATCTCAATAGTTCCAACTGCACCAGTGTGCATTCCCCACCACAGGTGACTGCCAAAATTGCACACACCGCCCCTTTCAACGATCAATTTAGCGGTATTGTTGTAGCCAACGGCCATCCAGCCGCCTGTGGTTGTGAGGCTTCCACCGTCAACAACGCGAATCACACCGCCCGGCCCATTATCGGCCTGGACCAAATCGGCGAAAGTTTGGGCATCGGTTACTACACACTCTGCGGCGCCGTCTACATTAAAAACGGCTTTACCATCAGCGATGCCAGGCACATCATTGGTCCAGTTTGCTGCAACACCCCAGTCGCCAGTAGCCGGCGGAACGATTGCATTGGCCGCAGGGTTCCAAACCGTAGCCGCGCTTGCTGCACTTGCTATAAACAATAATAAAATACAGATACCTAAAACAATTTGTGATCTCATTATACATCCTCCTTCAAAAAAGGGTAACCGTTCACGGGTATTTTGATAGTATCGAATAACACTTCCGACATTAAATACCCAATTTGCCTTGTTGAAAATATTTTATCCGGGATTTTCCATACACACTTCACCGAAACACTTCTGCAAGCTTCAAGTCTCATAATACCATAATTTCATCTCAATTTCAACAATATTCTGTCGGAATCAGCGAGTTGTCTCGCAAAAAACGACAACGAAATCGAGCAAATACTTCGAAAAGCCACTTTTTCCTCCGCATTTGCCATTTACAAAAAATGGCTTGAGCCGGTACGTATGCCGGCCCAAGCCTTTGCTTACCTAATTTCGGCCTATGACGGCCTTTAATTTCTACTTGTCGATACTCCCCTGCTATTACTCGGCAGGCGGTGCGGCGACAACCTCGAATGCGCCGATGTCATAAGCAGCGCCTTGCGGGCGTGCTGCTCCGTTATAGTCGGTCATCAAAGTAATGCCGATAGTGGCCAAGTCCAAACCTGCATCGATTGCCGGCGAACCTGCACCCGGAACGTATTCAGCATCCAGCAGCGGGTCGTCTGTAACGCTGCCCGTCTCTTCCGCCGGTCTCTGAGTGTTGTCTGCGGCGTTACCGTTTTGGAGCGTGTTGCCAAAGAAGAGGCAATTCGTCGCCGCGATTGTAAAACTGCCATCGCGAGAACCGAGAACGTCGTCGCCATTGCCAACCACGTTGTTGGCGAAGATGCAGTTAATGACCTGCGTCACATCCGCTGTTTCGTCATCGACACCGTCGCCGTCCGTGTCCGCAACGTTGGCGTTGTTGTAGATCATATCCTGATCTTCCTGGTTGTTACCCACGAAAGTGCAGTTGATGAATTTGCTGTTGCGATTCGTCTCGATCATCCGGTCGGGAGAGTTGTCGGCTTTTGTGACGTTGTTGACGAAAATGCAGTTCGTAACGGTGACTTCGTTTTGCTCGTTGTTTGAGAACTGGCATACGTTGCCGTTGTCCCAGGAAGTGTTTCCCTCGAACCAACAAGTGTCGAGGCGGATAATGCTGCCAACAGCAGATGTTTGAATCGCGCCGCCATCGTCGGATGCATTGCCGTTCAGGAATACGCAACGGCTGGCGATTAATGTTGTGCCGGGCGTGATTGCCGAAGCTGAATTGCTCTGCACTTTGATATGGCCGCCGTCACCGTCAGCCGTACCTGTCTCATCTTCCTCTGCGACGGAATTTGGAGAACAGGCATAGTTGCCGTCAAACCAACAATCGTTAATGGTAATTATTGAGAGACCACCAATGTTAATCGCGCCCCCGTCATCTCCGTCGCCGGGAATTGGGGTATGATTGGCCAGGAAATCGCAGTTCTGAATGGTCCCTACCGCCTGATTGCCGATAGTGATTGCGCCGCCGTCGCCACTCTCGTCGCTGAATTCATCTTCCTTCAATAGTAATTGAGCATCCAGCTCAGCCTCGCTAAGCTCACCGCTGCCGTCGGTGTCGATATGCGCGAAACGGTGCAGGTCGTCATCTTCGGTGCCCTCGGTGCCGTCTGGGCCTGCAAGACGAATGCCTCCGACCTGGCCATTTGCCTCCTCTGGGTCGAGGCCGCCGCTTTCGTTTACATCGAGCGTTACAAAATTGGTTTTCAGATTAAACGCAGCACCTGTGTAGGAGAACCGATTGTTAGCGTCCGCGACACAGTTCTGGACGGTCATTCCTTCCAACACCCAATCCTTGGGACCGGAATCATTGGGCTGATTGCTGTCTTCATTAAAGGAGCGATCGCCCCACGCTACGAAAGCACGCGTGGTGTCGTTGCCGTCGATGATGGTCAGCCCCGGTCCGGCACCGCGATAGGTGACGCCATCTTTGATTTCGATCTGGGACGTTATGTAATACATGCCCGCTGCGAACTCGACCGTGTCGCCTGCTTTGGCGGCTTCGTTCGCCGCCGCGATGTCCGCATTCGGATCAACAGGGATCGTAACTGGTGGCTCAACAGGCTCAGACGCAGCCGGCGTCGAAATGCTGAGCGTATCGTGTCCCGAAGCTGTTATTCGCATACCATGAACCGGCACGTCCGTCGTGAAAACCACACCGTAGGCGTTCTGACCACTCACGCTAATTCCCGTGTCGGCATAGGGTCCGCCATCCGCCGCTTTGTCGAACTCGACTGCCTCTCCCAGTGAGCCGTCTTCGAGAATCGCCTGCAAGGTACCTTTGTCATTGCCCCCTCGTTCGAACAGGAAGAAAGTGTCGCTCGGCACCGCAAAGATCGTTTCCTGGTAGTCGATGCCGTCGATCGATGAAATGTTGTTGCTTGCTTCCAGTGTGAACAGGAAGTTGTCGGCGTTCGAGCCCACGTCGTCCTCCTTAGCGTTCGATGTTCCGCTCACCGTATCCGCCGGAGCCGGGTCTCCTTCGACCCACAAAGTTGGAACTCCCGTCTCAACAGGGACATACCACCGCGTCGTTGTACCCGGTACCAGGTCTCCATCAGCTACAACGTATTCAGTTTCCGCATACCTGAGGCTGACGATCGCACCGTCAACCACGGTAACATCCGCCAGGCCACTGAGCGTGTCGGCCCCGACTGGTGCAGCCATAACCACCATGGCAAAGATGGTCAAACAAAGCAATTTCTTAGACATAATAGTCCTCCTTCAAAAAAGATAATTAATATAGAAACGACTAATAACGCTTTTACCTTCACTACGTTATTTGATAAGCCTGCCAGGGGCAGTCCGTGCCCTGTGATTTGAAGCCGCCTCCTTTCCATCCAATGTTAAATATGGGCAGTCAATCAAAAAGTGAAGACCTTGAATTCACCACACAAATTCGTCCTGCCAAACGACTGATAATACACAAACTCCAACAATTTTATTTATACCAGAAATGCCACCGTCCCGTCAAGAAAAATCCTCTTATCTTGCAATTTTAAGGCTTTAAAATGCGGATTTTTCCTGGTTTTCTTCTTTGCACAGCCTACAGGTAAAAGTTTCCGGTGAAAACGCCGTTAAGGCCTCGGCAACCTGCTCTGTTCAGCGTCCGTTGGCGGATAATTTTTGAATGTGGACCACATACCGGGATTGCCCGCATCCCATGCATCTTTATTGAAAACCTTTTCTTTTTTCATATACGCGGCATGTCCGTCGTAAAAGGCCATGTTAACCCCCTCGCTGTGACGATAAAGTGTCGGGCCGTCGGTACCGACGTCTTTATAAGGTGTGATCGTATCCTGGCCGAGAACGTCCCATCCATCTTCGTAATTGGCTCCCCACCACCAAAGCCACCAGTCATTGCTCTCGGTGAATATGAGTTCCCCCGCCGGGCCGGGAACGGTCGTGTTCTTATGGCCGGCGTAGCCGATGCCGAACCAGTCTGTAAAATACCAGTCCGTCAGGTTATAGCCGTAGCTGATCCAGTTATCGTACTGAGAGTCGTTTCTTTGCTTTATCGAAATCACATCGGCCGGACAAAGATACTCCCTGGGCGCATTCCAGGTCTCGTTCGCAACGGCGTTCTTGGGTTTATAACCAATCAATTCTCTAAAGAGCAGGTTGGAGGGCCAGTAGCGATCGTCGCCCAATGTTCTGTCCATAATCGGAACGTACCAGCCGTCTGCTTCGTCAGAATAGAGGGTATTGGCCAGTCCCAGCGTCCTTAGGTTATTGCCGCAGACGATGCGTTTGCCGTGATCCTTCGCACTCCTGAGAGCTGGCATCAGAATCGCCATTAATATTGCTATAATGGCGATGACAACAAGAAGCTCGATAAGCGTAAAGGCTTTTTTAATTCGCATGGCAGCCTCCTTCGGAACAGATTGTTACCGGCCCGGTATTTATCTTATACTTGTACATTTTCGTACTCAGTTACACAGCCGAATCTCTTCTACATAATATACTACCAAATCCATGCCGATAGTTCAAGGTTTTCGGCGGTTTTTTGAAGTGATTTTTATAGTGGGTGGCAGCCTCAAGCGCAGCTTGGGGATGGCTTCTATTGCATTCACCATCCCCAAAGCCTTCGGCTTTGAGGCTGCCACCCGTCGGAAACTCATGCCGTTAGTAAATGGCCCGTCTTTACCCGGCATTTATTCAAGGGTTCCCAACTGCACGCCGGGAACTTTTCCTTGCGGATAGCATCTCATTTTGACGGCTGGGCTGTCGACCGGCACTCGAAAATCCAGTGCTGAGAAATCATTCACTGTGAACTCGGTCAACATGCTGCCCTGTTCGAGCCCAAGTTCCTCTTGAACCTGCTCCAGACGCTGATATCTCTTGTTCTCCTTCCAGGTGACTCCCCAGTTGAATAATTCGGCGCCGGGGGCTGCAAAGTAGAGATTATCTCTGAGAGTCAGCGCGAGCTTTTCCAGCGACAATTCGTCGGCGTTGCTATCGCCTCCCTTAGAAGGCCAGTGACGATTGTCCGGGACATCGAACCAGCCCCAGGTCTGCGCATCGCGATTGAGGGCGATTACATTGTTGCGAATAATATGGTCATGATTCCATACCGGCTCGCTCTTTCTGCCGTCGATTCGGGGCGTCGAACGCGTCTGCTCGCGGAAGTTGAAGCCTTCCTTATTGCCGATTAGCAGATTTCGCTCGATGAGGCAGTCCGGCGAGCTGGAGATACTGATGCCCGCGCTGGCGCCCCAGGCGCCGGAAGTGCCGGCCAGGCCGTTGCCAACGATGACATTGTCATGGGCGTGCAGGCCGTAGGAGATTTCGTAGAAGATGCCGGCGTCCTCGTTGTTGGCGATCAGGCAGTTGCGCACGGTGCAGTCTTCGTTGCCGATATCGAACCATATACCGTTTCCGCGATTTTCAACGAAGGTGCTGTTTTCGAGCACTACGCCGCGGGCCAGACATATTTTGTTGCCGCCCGCCTCCCAGCCCCGATTGAATCCTTTGATATTGTTGTTTCGCACCGTACATCCGGTCATCAGGAGCCTGTGGGCGCGGCCGGCCCCAAAGCCAAGCTGACCGTTGTACTGGAACGTGCAGCGGCGGACCGTGATATCTTCACCTCTGAATGAGGCTCCGCCGGCATTGGTGTATTCGAAGACACAATCCTCGACGGTCAGATGATTGCCTGAGAATTCCACGGCGCCGTGTTGAGCACGGTTGGCGGCATATCGAAAGCGAATGCCTTTGACAGTGACATAATCACCCTTGACGGTCAGGATTCGATCGCGTACGGATGCCTCGACCGTCACCTTCCCGCTGCTGAGGTCCTGATTATCGTAGTTCCATACGTAGAGGCGTTTGCCGTTAAGATCGACGTAGAAAGTGCCTCGTGAGAGCTTGTCACGTTCGAGGACCTGCCGGAGTGCGTAACCGTTGATAAAAACCTGCTCGCACCGGCCGATTAGGCGATGGTAGTCGTCGTCGGGATGCGTGTTTTGCCGGTTCCATGTAATGAATTCATGCGGCCAGGGCGTGCTGTAAATACGGCCATCGCCCTTAACCTCTGTCCATTCGCTAATGCGGTCAGCGCCCGTCATAATCACGCCGGCCCCAGCGGCAGCCTGAAACGTAATCGGATTGCCCGTCTTCCCGCTCTTTTCGATTACGGTTGCCTCGCGGTAGATGCCGCTATGAATAATCACCGTATCGCCCGGCTCGACGAGCGCCGCGGCCTGAGCGATTGTTCGTACCTGTTCCTGCTGCTCGATGCCGGCCAGCGTTTCTCCGGATACATACCATGTTTTGCCGTTCGCCGCGGCACAGAAAGACAATCCCAGCATTAAAACAAGCCCAATCCACATCCCCTGGAAACATCGATTCTTCATATCGCCTTACCTCGTCATTTTTCGACGGCCCGTGTTGTCGCGGGTATATAGACCAAAGGCCGTAGGGTGTGCATCGCACACCATTTATCGGCGATGAAGGTGTGCAGTGCACACCCTACATCTTTACAGGTCCTTCGGCATCACGAATGGTTCGCGATACGAGCATGTAATGTACTTGTTGGCCTTCTCGGCGCCGGCTCCGACAAAGCGTTCGGTCTTGCGGTCGTAGGTAAGGGCCGGTCCGAGTACAAATTTATCTTTGGCCGGATCGATTCCGTTGCCGTCCAACTGCTCCAGCATATCGTTAAGCGTATTCAGGGCGTCTTCGTGTTTCTTGACGCTTTCGCGGACTTCGTCAAGAGAGGCCTCTGCCCCGGCCCGCCAGGCGACGTTTGCCTGGTGACACACGGCAGTGCCGAAATGCCCGACTTCGATTTCCGCGGCCAGGTCCTGACGACGGCCGCTGCGGACGCAATCGATGAAATTCTGGGCGTGATTTTCTCCGGCATCGCCCTTGTATTGCTTGGTGCGCTTATTGTCGTTGTCGTAAGCCCAGCCGCCGCCGCGCGAAATTCGAATCGAGCCGTTCTCGCACTGTATCCAGTTTCCGCCGCGAGAGGACAGATAAACCGCCCCGCTCTTGCCGCCCTTTCGTTTGGGGTCGGGCAGATTGCGAATATCGACAACAACCGGCAGACCGTCATAATCGAAGAGCGCGAAGTGCATGTTTGGTGTCTCGCCGTTGTCGTCCCAGGCGAAGCGATTGCCCGCGGCGACAACTTTGGTCGGCACATCATCCCAGCCCAGAATATGACGGAAATCATCAATGTAGTGAATCCCCCAGTTGGCCATTTCGCCGTCGCCCCAGTTCCACTGCCAGTGCCAGTCGTAATGGAATTGCTTTCGCATCACGGGAGTCATCGGAGCGGGCCCTGCCCAGAGATTGTAGTCGATGTTTTCGGGAACGGGCTGAGGTGTCGTTACTTTTCCGATTGTTTCTCTGGCTCCGAGCTTGGAGCAGTGTATCCAGAGGACCTTGCCGTACTTGCCGGCCTGTATATCGGCAGCAGCTTCGATTACCGCCGGGCACGAGCGATGCTGAGTGCCGGCCTGGACGATACGATTGTATTTTCTTGCCGCGTTGACCATCTTGCGGCCTTCGGCGATCGAGTGGCTGACCGGTTTTTCCACGTACACGTGCTTGCCCGCCTGGCAGGCATAGACCGTCATCAGCGAATGCCAGTGATTCGGCGCTGCGATTACCAGAGCGTCGATGTCCTTGCGATCCAGCAGCTCCCTGATGTCGGCATAGCCCGTTACGGAAGAACCGTACTTGTCTTTGAACTGCCCGACCCAGTCACCGAGGATCTTGCTGTCGGGATCGCATAGGGCGACAACTTTCACGCCGTCCAGCTTCTGGAAATTCTTAATGTGACCGCCGCCCCGGCTGCGAATGCCCGCTACCGCTATGCGGACTTCATTGTTGGCCCCACGGGCGCTTGGCAAAAGGCCGGCCTGCGAAGACAGAGCTAAATAAGAACCCGCCGTGGCCGAGATACTGCGCTTCAGAAATTTTCGACGACTTATTTTATTCATCATCTGATCCTTTACTAAAATATAATGCTCAATTAGCAGTTTCACGCGTAGAGGACTTCCGCCTGTCGAGGCGGGCAATAAATCCCGAACGCCCAACTTCACTATATTAACAAATATGTCCGTATAGTCGAGCTTTTTTCATATTGCGTATAGAGAAGATTTGTTCATCGAATGGCTATTATACCAATTGTAATTAACTCGAATTGAGCGTTTTTGAGTCGAATGCTACAGTAAATCATTCAATGATAATAACATAGCACAACCTGTCATTCCCGCGAAAGCGGGAATCCATCAAAATCGTTATGTTCCTGGATCCCTGCTTTCGCAGGGATGACAATGCTAACCGGTCAGTTTGTGTAATTAAGATTTGCGCCTTTGTCATTTCGACCGGAGGGCCACGGAGTGGCCAGAAGTGGAGTGCCTCGTCTGGGCTCGGCATGAAGGTTGTCTTCACCCTGAGCGGAGCCGAAGGGTGAGCGGAGCCGAAGGGTGAGCGGAGCCGAAGGGTGAGCGGAGCCGAAGGGTGAGCGGAGCCGAAGGGCTCGACTCCGCTTTGCTGCGCTCGAAATGACTCAAACAAGCGCATTTATTATTAACAATTGGTATTATTACCATATTGGGTGATAATATGCGGCCCCTCGATATAACAATTCCGGCAGTTCCCGGCATCAAGCTGTAAAAAAACGATATAAAAAGCCCCTGCTCTGCACTCAACAGAGAATTCCGAGTGCGAGCAGGGGCTCAAAAGGCCTGTGAGTGTTTAACTCACAGCCTTTTTAAAATTGTGTTGTCATGTCGTTTTACTTACAGCGTTCTGCGCCTTCGCAGCCAGCTTACAAAACCTACACCGATGCTGCCCAATAAAATCGCACCCGGAGCGGGAATAACATATGGTTCACCTTCTGTGCTTCCAAGAGCGTAAAGATTGTAACCCAAGTTAAGTGTGTTCACGATGCTGCCGCTGTTGTTCAGTGTATAGAGATAACCGTCCAAGTCACTGAGATAGAGATACTCACCATCATAAGCCATACCAACGATGCTTTCGCTTGGACTGGCACTGAACCAGGTCAATGTCGTATCGAGCAATGGATTTACCTCATATATTCCCCATTGGCCTCCTTCCTCTGTTGAACTATAGGTGAAAATGCGTCCGCCATTATCGCCTGCCATGGAGCGGGGATTGTATGCGTTGGACCAGTAAAACTGCGGGTTGGCGCCATCTGCAGCATCGTACCTATGCACATCTGAAACTACACAGCCCGACGTGTAAAGGTAGGCGTTTACCCCGTCAGCGAAGTAACCAAGGCCATCTATCTCCCAAGTTCCGGAGACCGTGAACGAATCAGTCGTCGAACCATCTGTAGGATTTATGACATAAATCGTTCCGTTGCCTATGTCTGCGTTAGTATAGTAAAGGGCGTTGGACCAACCAGCCAATCCGATCTCCGTATTTGTGGAGCCTATTCCAGGAAGGGTATAGGATGTGTTTATAGTTCCAGTAACAGGATCAATATTTATGAGCTCAGATCCCACTGCAGAAGGATTAACGCCCCACACCAAGTCTGGAGCTGCATGTGAGGTGCTGGCAATTGTAAGAACTAAGCCCACCGTACAAATCATTATTAGTTTTTTCATCATATTTCTCCTCAACTATTAAGTTGTATCCGTACAAACAATCTATTTTTGACATGAGTCAGGTCAACGTTCAATCTGAAGGATCTTGCGCACTGATCCTCCATGTCATACATAGGTAAAGTTGCCAATCAGGCAAGATTGGTGGGCCACGAATGTACGCGGCCAAGAAAGATGCGGGCGAAAAACAAATGTTCCGCCTGACACCGCTCCTCCGTTTCCTGCCGTATTACCTAATTTCCAACTTTTGTCCCATACCTGATCACGCATCAGGTTTTGCCCAGGAACTATGGATAAGCAATACGCATCGAAGCCAAAATCCGAAAAAATCCGTTAACTTCACTTATCTATCTATACCATATCTTCCATATTAACGTCAAGGAAAATTTGCTGGAACTTAAAATATTTTAGCCTTTTTTTACCTGAAAGTCCTAAAAAAAGCAACTTGAGGGACATATTTCTGTCACTTTAATGGGGACATCAACGTTGAAAAGGTCTCTGCAAGCCCTGCAATCTCAATATGCATAGCCGTCCACAGCAAAAACAAGCGTTTTCATGGTGCGAATCTAATCCTTTTGAATATCGCTGCAATCAGGGCTTAAGCTCTGCTCTTGCCGCCTGAGACATTGATGACGGTGCCGTGGATGTAGCCGGCCCGGTCGGAAGCTAAGAAACATACAGTGTTAGCGACCTCGCTGAGCTTGCCGCTTCTTCCCAATGGTATGGAGACCTGCTCGTATTTTTTGCGGAACTTCTCGACAGTGATTCCGCGTGTGTAAGCTACGGCCCGTTCGTATTCGCCGGAGCGCAGGGCGGTAGCTTCGACAATCCCCGGAGCGATGCCGACAACGCGGATGTTGTGCCTGCCGAGCTCCTTCGCCCATGAGCGAGTGAGAGAATAGATTGCCGCTTTGGTTGCCGCATAAACGCTCTGGCCTTGAGAACCTTCCAGGCCTGATTCGGAAGTCATATTGATAACAACGCCCCCCCTGCCCGATTTAATCATCACCCGCGCGACCGCCTGGGCACATAAATAGTATCCTTTCTGGTTTATGGATACCATCTTGTCCCAAATCTGCTCGGTCAGTTCCTCTTTTCCCGCCGGGTCAACGAGCAGTCGCGGTATCAGAATCCCGGCGTTATTTACGAGTATGTCAACCTTACCGAAAGCATCGAGAGCCGCTTTAACCATAGCATCGACGCTTGCCTTGTCAGTCACATCTGTTTTTGCAGCTATATGCTCGCCGCCAAACTGCTCTTTCAAATCAACGGCGAGTTTCCCGGCACCTTTTTCGTCTATATCGGCGATGACAATATTTGCCCCTACCTCGGCTAAACCCCGGCAAACAGCCCTGCCGATTCCACAGGCCCCTCCAGTAACGATTGCGACTTTTCCTTCCAAACCAAGCCAGCTCATTGAAGTTCAATCTCCAAAACAATTCTGATTTGCGCATAAATTTACATACTAATCATGGCTTTGATAACGCCATCGTTATAGCCGGCGACCAAATCGAAGGCTTTTTGTGTTTCTTGCAGCGGGAAATGATGCGTTACCATAAAGTCAACGTTGACCCGGCCGGAAGCAATCAAATCAACGGACTTCTGCGTGAATTCATTTTGCCTTCTTATGTTTACAATTGTGATTTCTTTTCTTCGCATCTTGTCGATGGCTAAAGAGACCCTGTCAAAGCGCGGGATGCCTGTCAGAACCAACGTGCCGCCGGGCCTGAGCAGATCAATACACTCATCAACCGTTTCCTGCTGGCCGGCACATTCGAATGCGACATCCAACCCATCAGGCTTCCGCTCAAGTATTTCATTGACAATATCCTGCTTGTCCGGATTTCCGACCCATGTTGCGCCGGCTTTTTTCGCTATATCAACGCGCTCCGGGATCTTCTCAGTCATATAGCAGGTATTTACATCTTTTGCCTTTGCACTGACAAAGGTGCATAAACCGATCGGGCCGGCACCGAGGATTGCAATGTTTGCATTTTTCGGCACCTTTGCCCGCTCTACCGAATAGGCGGCAATCGATAACGGTTCACATAAGACGGACTGTTCGCAGGTAAGAGCTCCCTCGGTCGGATAGCAGCATTCCTGCGACATAACAATATACTCGCAGAGACAGCCGCCGCCCTGACCGGGAGTGCCGAGAAAACGCAGGTTATAACACGTATTCTCTCTGCCTATCCTGCATTGAAAACAATTGTGGCAGTAAACTGCAGGGTCAACAACTACAGCATCGCCCACTTTAACATTGGTAACCGATTCGCCGACTGCCGCGACCGTCGCAGCACATTCGTGGCCTACAATGAAGGGATATTCTACAATTTGCGACCCGATTTTGCCGGTCTCGTAGTAGTGCACATCGGATCCGCATACACCCACCATCTCAATTTTCAACAGAACATCCGTGTCCTTTTCTATCTTCGGCTCAGGCACGTCTCTGAGCTCCATTCGACTCAAACCTGTAAGTACAACAGCCTTCATAAAGTCTCTCCGGAAAAAATTTACGCTGGCGTCACAGATTCATAAGGCACAATGCACGTCGCGCAACGCCGGAATATTGTGCCCTTATACTAAAATTCCGCATTTCACGCCACCATTACTTCGTGGGAACCAGCTTAATCTCGTAGAGATTCGGATAAAATTTGCCGGTCACGAACAATCTGCGGCCGGCCGGGTCATAAGCAATCCCGTTAAAAACATCGACCGGGTCGCTATGATCCTCAGGGGCCAGGATACCTTCGGTATCAATCCAGCCGATTACTTCGCCCGTCTCCGGCTCAATTCTGACGATACGTTCGGTCGGCCAGACGTTGGCATAGATCTGGCCGTCGATATACTCAAGCTCGTTAAGCCCCCAGACCGGGGAATCCTGGTCGAGTACCATGATTTTGTGATCTTGCGCAAACGTTTCAGGGTTTAGGAAATACAGCATCGGCGTGCCGTCACTCATAATCAGATGCTTGCCATCTTGTGTCAGGCCCCAGCCTTCGGTCGGGTAGCTGAACTCGCGCAGCAGCTCGAAAGTCTCTTTGTTGTAAACAAATCCGATTTTTGACTTCAATGTTAACTGAATGATGCGGTCCCCATAGATCGTAATCCCTTCGCCAAAAAACTCATCCGGTAATTTATGTTCCTGTAAGACGTTGCCCGTTTCCAATTCTACTTTGCGTAATTCCGACTTTCCGTAAAGCCCCGTTCCTTCGTATAAGAAGCCATTTTCGAAAACGAGACCCTGGGTGAAGGCCTTTGTATCGTGAGCGAACGTATTGACCACTCTGTAGGTCCAGCGTGCAGGAGTATCGGGATTCATGGAAAACAGGAAGAACAAAACAATCGCCGCGGCTAACAGCACTATGAATCCCGGAATGAACAGCCTTAAGGATCGTTTCACGAACATTACCCCAAAATTTGTAGGGGCAGGCCCGCGTGCCTGCCCTGGGCAACCACATGGGGTTGCTCCTATTAAACATTAAACCTGAAATTGATAATGTCGCCGTCCTGAACGACGTACTCTTTACCTTCGAGCCGGATCTTGCCGGCAGCCTTCAGAGCTTTTTCACTGCCAAGCTCTCGCAACTCGTCATAACTGAACGTTTCAGCCCGGATGAAACCCCGCTTAAGATCCGTATGCACTTTGCCCGCCGCATCAACCGCTGTGGTGCCTTCCTTTATAGGCCAGGCACGCAGCTCATTGGATGCGACTGTCAAATAGCTAATCAAGCCCAGAGCCGAATAGCAGCTTTTAACGAACTTGCTCGCCGCCGATTCAACGATGCCAAAATCCGCTATAAACTCGGCTCTGCTGTCAGCATCCAATTGTGCTAATTCGTATTCCAGCTTGGCACAGATCGTAATAACAGGAATAGAACCGCCAACGCGATCAGCGAAATCGAATGTCTCGTCCAACTGATCGTCACCGACATTGACCGCAATCACGATCGGCTTGAGGGTCAGGAAGCCGAGAGGCTTAATCATCTCACGCTCGGCGTCCGTTTCAATAGCCGAGCTGATTGGCCTTTCCGATTCGATTGCCTCGGCCAGTTTCTTTTGCAGGGCTAATTCCGCCTTGTCGCGTGCCTGGGCCCTGGTGGGCTTGTGGGCCTGCTTTTCGAGGTTACCGATGCGCGTGGTCACAAGCTCCAAATCGGCGAGCAGTAATTCCGTCTGCAATTCGGCCAAATCTCTCGCCGGATCGACCGTCGTTCGATAAGGCGGCACAGAAGGATTCTCAAACGCCCGAACGACCAGAACAAGCAGTTCAACAGTCCTTATCTGGCCAATTAATCGCCTGGCGGCAGCCCGGCCATGCTCATCGGTAAAGTTAAAGCCCGGCAGGTCCAGGCAGTCGACTGTGGCGTGAGTCGTTTTCTTGGGCTTGTAGTGTTCTGTCAGCCAATCGAATCTTTCGTCCGGGACGGGTACAATGGCTTCTTCGATTGATGCCGAACCGATCGCAGGAATTGCCTTGCCGCTCAGACTCGCTAAAATCGTACTCTTGCCCGACTGAAGCAGGCCAATCAGTGCTACTTTCATTTTTTACTTTTTCCTTTTCTTGTTTTTTGCCACAGAGTCTACGTCCCCGTCTTTAGAACCAGCTCTTTTTGTCCTTGCTCCTCCAGCTTCCATCCTTCGTCCAGATAGAGTGCCTCCAGCAGACGCCAAATTGTTATTTCTCTTTCGCCAAGATTGACTTTTTTATTGGCAATAGCCGGATCCACAACCAAACACGGGTTTGAATCCGTCTTTGCACTGACAAGCTCACAAAGCTCAGAAGCGATGTAGTGTCTTGCTTGTAATTTGACCGTCCGGTCAAATGTCCAGGGGAAGATTTTGCTTTGTTCAGTCACTTGAATCGCAGGGACATCAACTGTGACTTCTTTGCCGGCAAAAACCTCCATTCTCGACGCACTCATGCACCAGACGGGTCCGGCAAAGACGCTATAGCTGCCCGGAGGCAGGTTCTTGATCGTGAAAACATCTTCAGTTGGAACAATTCCGCAGAAAAGAGCGTTTTTATGCAAATGTCCCATCTGAGGATGAGCTGGTCCATGCACTTTTCCATCATTCCACAACAGTAACCCGACATTGCGGCTGATAAGCAAAAACGGTGGTATATCAGGTCTTTTAATAGGATCTGCCGGCATCTTTATTTTTATGATGGTCTCGTGCTTTGCCGGTTTTATGCGTATCTGCTTTGTTTGCCCGGCTTTTATCTTAAGGTTAGCAATACCCCCATGATAGACTGTCCCAACTCCGTCCAGAGGGGCGCTACCAAATCCCGGCACAAGCCCGTAATTCTTAGCCAAGACAAATCGTATCACATCAATGGAATATTCGCCGCTATCCAGCTCTGTGAAGGAAAATCCTGTTGACCTCGAAAACCACACTTTTTTGACCGGGTCCGGCTTTGGCCATCTCATCCAGACACTGGATGCAAACGATGACAGGTGTCTGTCGCTCCCTGGTGGAATAAAACGACGTCCATCTAACGATTCGAGGCGAATAAGCCAAAGGTCTTCAAGGGGACTCCCGTTAGAATCCACGACTGTTATATCAATTCTTGCTGCTGGTCTTAGGCTGACCTTTACGTCTGGTTCCTGCCCGCCTTGACGAACTGCCACTTTCATATCGCTGCGCACAAAGTCCGGATGTGTTATTACAAGTGGATGTTCTCTAAAGGCAACTCCATCCAGAACGAATCTGCCTTGCTTATCTGTTTCAGTCTTGGCAAAAAGCCCTTCTTTACGGTGCCTGCTGTAATTGCTCCCACCCGAATCACCGAAATCGCCGATGCCTACGTAGGCTCCAGTGACGGGTCCACCCGTGACAGAGTCGACTACAATGCCGGAAATCCTGCCGCGATCCTCCAGACCTGAATCCGGTGCCTGCTCGGAACTCCCGGCTGCGCTAACCGAACCACTCGCCACAACGCAGGCAACGCTTATCATTAATACAATAGTTGATTTACTTGTCATTTTCTTCCCCTCTCAAATAACGTTATATATTATAGACGCTGTTTCCATAACAGTCATACGCAACGACAGCGGGAAAATCAACTACCTGAAGCTTCCTGACCGCTTCGGTCCCCAGATCTTCGTAGGCGATCACTTCCGAAGCGACGATGTGATGCGAGAGCAGCGCCCCCGCACCGCCGATTGTCGCAAGATGAACCGCCCCATATTCTTTCAGGGCCTCTCTGACCGCCTCACCCCGATATCCCTTTCCGATCATTGCCTTAAGACCATTGGCAATCAGCGTGGGGCTGAAAGGGTCCATTCGTGACGAAGTAGTCGGCCCGGCGGCGCCAATGACCCTGCCCGGCGCAGCAGGCGTCGGTCCGACGAAATAAATAATCGACCCGGTAAGTTCGAAAGGCAGCTCCCGCCCAGCTTCAATCGCCTCGCACAGCCTCTTATGCGCCATGTCCCGTGCGGTATAGACAACGCCGCCGACAAGGACCTCATCGCCCGCCTTTAACGAACGCACATCCGCTTCCGTCAATGGGGCCTGCAATTTTCTTATTTCGCTCATATCTTTCTACGAACTATGAACACTCAATTACGAACTACGTGAGTTTACAATATACCACCGATTTTACGAGTTGAAAAGACTCAAAAATTTGTTGGACTCAAACCGGTCGATTTTGAAGCAGACTTTGGCGCGTGGGTAAGGGTTTAATATGTGAAATATCGAATATATGATATTGACACCTCACCCCTATCGGAGTGTAATGGATGAGCCCACGGTGGTGTTCTGTTGCCATAGTGCAGCACGCTAAGAGCTTCTCAGCAGGAATCGAATGGGAGGTTACCATGAAAAAGCCGAATTTATCAATGGCCTTGATGATGTTGTGTGTGACTCTGATTAGCACAGGCTGGGTTTTCGCGCAGGATTGGCCCGGCTGGCGCGGTGACGGCCGGGGCATCTCACCCGAGAAGAACCTGCCCCTGAAATGGAGTGAGGACGAGGGCGTCAAGTGGAAAACGCCCATCGCCGGCGCCGGCCACTCCTCCCCCATCATCTGGGGAAACCGCATCTTTGTCACCACTGCCGTTGCCGAAGACCCCAACGTCGAAACGTTTCGAGGCGGCGTGTATATGGGAGGCAACCGTGCAAAGCCCGACGAGTCGGGATATGCCTATCGCGTGATCTGCCTCGATGCCGAACGGGGAAACGTCCAGTGGTCGAAGGCCGTCACGAGGCAACGCCCCAGAGAGCCCCGCCACACGAAGAACACCTATGCCTCCGAAACACCTGTCACGGACGGCAAGTACGTCTTCGCCTCGTTCGGTTCGGCGGGCCTGTATTGCGTCGATTTCGAGGGAAATGTTGTCTGGCAGCACGACCTCGGACTTATGCGCCGGCAAAGAGGCTGGGGCACAGGCGCCTCCCCGGTCCTGTTCCGGAACACGGTCATTTTCAACTGTGACAGCGATGACGACTCCTACATCGCCGCGTTTGACAAAGCCACCGGCGATCCGGTCTGGCGCACGGAGCGGAATGAAGGCGCATCATGGGGGACACCCTTTTTGTTCGAGGCCGGCGGCCGCACAACCGTCGTGACCAACGCCTCGCGTAATATGCGGGGTTACGATGCCGCTACCGGCAAGCTCCTGTGGGAATGCGCGGGCGGCTCGATGATAACAGTTCCCTCACCTGTTGCCGCCCAGGGGCTGGTGTTTCTCTCGTCGGGGCACAATCTGCTTCCGCAGCGGCCGATAGTCGCCGTCCGCCCGGAGGCCTCGGGCAATATCACACCACCCAGAGGGCAGTCCCAGAGTGACGGCGTCGCATGGTTGCATCGCTCGGGCGGCGCGTACGTGACCTCACCGATCGCCATCGGCGAATATCTCTACGTACCGCTGGACAGGGGTTCCCTGACCTGCTATGAGGCCCGGACGGGTAAGGCCGTGTACGAAAAGCAAAAGCTCGGCGCCCGCAACACAATCACGGCCTCACCGATAGCCGGCGACGGCAGGATCTACGTGCAGACCGAAGACGGCGAGTGTTACGTCGTCAAGCCGGGCCCGGAGTTCGAGATACTCGCCGTCAACAAGCTCGACGAGGTATTCTGCGCTTCACCGGCCGTATCCGCAGGCAGGATCTTTCTTCGCGGCCGCAAGCACCTGTACTGCATTGGCAAGTGATACCCTTACAGACAGTCAACCAGGCTGTCGGCCGTAACTCAGACTCATTAAATGACAATTTCACGATTACCGGGTATAATAATTTCCGAACCGGACCTTTCAGGAACATTTAAGAGAATCGAACAGGAAATCAAAATGTTAAGCAGACGCAAATTCTTACAGCATACAGGTTTGGCCGCGGCATCGGCGGTCGTCGGACGGGGAGTATTGGCATTTGCAGATTCGGCGAAGCGGGCAAAGCCCAATTTCCTTATCATAATGGCCGACGATTGTACGCACAATGATTTGCCCGTCTATGGCGGGCAGAACGCGGCAACGCCGAATATCGATCGACTGGCATCTGAGGGTCTTGTCTTCAACCGGGCCTATCTCGGTTCTGCGATGTGCCAGCCCTGCCGCGCCGAATTGTACAGCGGGCTTTACCCCATGCGGAACGGCTGCGCATGGAACCACTCTGCCAGTCGGCCCGATATTACCACCATGCCGCACCACCTCGGGGCACTGGGTTACCGCGTGGGCCTCGCCGGCAAAGTACACGTCAAGCCGGACAAGGCCTTTGCTTTCACCAACGTAGGAGGATTCGATGCGAGCTGCGTTCGCAATCCGACCAGGCCGCACAACCTCCAGGGCGTAACCCGGTTCATGGGAAATAACCGGAATCAGCCGTTCTGCCTTGTCGTGGCATTGGTCGAGCCGCATGTCCCCTGGGTAATGGGCGATGTGTCGAAGTACCCGCCGAAGAAGCTGAAGCTTCCGCCGAATATTGCCGATACGCCGCGTACTCGTGAGGCATTCTCCCGTTATCTGGCCGAGATAACCTACATGGACAAGCAGGTCGGTGACATCCTTAAAGTACTGGAGCAGTCCGGCCGAGCCGATGATACACTTGTGTTGTTTACATCGGAGCAAGGCAGCCAATTCCCCGGCTGCAAATGGACCAACTGGGATACCGGTTTGCACACCGCGTTGATCGCCCGCTGGCCGGGAAGGACCGCACCAGGCAGGCGGACCGATGCCATGGTTCAGTACGCAGATGTTTTGCCGACGCTTGTAACTGCCGCCGGCGGCGACGCGGCCAGGCATAACTATGATGGAACAAGTTTCCTGCCCGTGCTGCTGGGCAGCGCGTCCACGCATCGAAAGTTCGTATACGGCATGCACAACAATATTCCCGAAGGCCCCGCCTACCCCGTCCGGACGGTTAGCGACGGGCAGTATCGTTACATCCGAAACCTGACGCCCGACGAGATCTATATCGAAAAACATCTTATGGGATGGGCGGGCAAAGGAGAGCTGAACAACCCCTACTGGGCAACCTGGATAAGCAACGCCTGGAACAACCCGAATACTTACAACCTCGTCAAGCGATATATGCACCGCCCGGCCGAGCAGTTGTACAACACGGCCGAAGATCCGTACGAGTTGAAAAATCTCGCGAACGATCCGGCTGCTTCCGACATAAAGGCCCGCCTCAGCGCAGAACTCGACCGCTGGATGAAAGAGCAAGGCGATCCCGGCGCTCCGCAGGACACCCACCAAGCCATTCAGGCCGCACGTCGCGGAAAACACATGTATGGACCGGCCCCCAGGCCTTGATTCGATGTGGCCATTTTGTGCATGTGTATTTCCGCAGCAGGGCATCATAGAGAAAAAGCCGCCATTAGTGGTCTTTTCTGCGATTTCATGGTTTTCACGGTTCATTTCTTTTTTTAAAATTAATGTTGCGGCCGGTGGTTGTGTGGTATAATCCTGCCATGGCAAAATATCCGATATTTCTGGAATTAGGCTCTCGACGTGTGGTCGTGATCGGCGGCGGAGCTGTGGCTGTGCGAAAGGTTCAGGCCCTCTTGACCGCCGGGGCACGGGTGGTCGTGGTTGCCGAACGCATCGACGACATGCTGACGGCCCTGTGCCGGGGCACGGACGCCGAGCTCATAAAGTCCAAATATTCCAAGAACTATCTTGCCGGGGCGCTGCTGGCCATAGCGGCAACGAACAACCATCAGCTCAACAAACAGATATACAAAGATTGCCAGGAACTGGAGGTCTTGTGCAACGTCGTCGATGTGCCGGAGCTTTGCGATTTTTTCGTGCCGGCCGTAGTCAAACGCGGCGACCTGCAAATCGCTATCGGCACGGAGGGTCAATGCCCCGCTTACGCCGGCCACACAAGAAAGAAGCTTGAGGCAATTTTCACCGAGCAGCACGGTGAATTTCTCGCCGAGCTGGAAAAGCTCCGAAAAAAGATTATTCAAAACGTCCCCGACCCTGCCGACCGAAAAACCGTGCTGGGCCGGTTGGCCGACGACGAATCGTTCGAATACTTCGCCGAGAACGGATCCGCTAAATGGCACGCATTCGCCGACGAACTGATCGATAATCTGCAATCCGCCCGGCAATAAAAAACATGTAGGGTGTGCATCGCACACCATCATCGCCTATTGTCCCCCCTTTTTTAAAAAATCGAACAGTGAAAAGTCGACCAATTCCACGGCCCAGCCGCTTTTGGACGCCGCCCGAGCCGCCCGCCAGTAGCGACGAAAGAGTTCCGCAATAGCTGTCGGCTCTCCCTGCCCGGCTCGCTGCACCCAATCATATTCGGTGTTCTCTTTCATACTATCTATTATGTGTCCTGTGATCGACTCAAGGTTCGCCTTTTTAATCATAATGATTATTCAGAATACATTAAGACTTTTCTGTTCTACCCCTTTTGGGATAGGCAAATTGGCTTTGATTGGCTTTGAATTGGGTTTGTTTTTTCGAGCCTGAAACCGCAGCCTTTCTTCATAATCCCTTGCTATAATTGACTTTGCGCCCATATCCACGCCCGCCAAATTGGCTTTGTTTTTTCAAATTAGCCACGAATTAACACGAATAAAGATAATAATCATTTTCTTAAACCGCTGATAAACGCAGACGCCGTCCTGAGCGAAGCCGAAGGATTAACGCGGAAAAAATAGTCAATCGTCAATAGTAAATATCGAAGATCCGGCCATTCCTGGACGGAATCAATGACAAAGCCTTTTACCTTTTTACTTCTATATTTCTCCAATCTCTAATTCGCTAATCAATCGCCGGGATGGCTTACGCCACTGTTCGCTCTCCGAACTCGGCATTGCCCTCAGCGAACAATCAAAATTGGCTTTGTTTGGCTTTGAATTGGGTTTGTTTTCTTTGGCTTGGCCGGCCGGCTTTTTACCATAATCTCCTTTCAGAAAAGACTTTGCGTTATTTCGCCCCTTTTAAAATTGGCTTTGTTTTTTCAAATAGCCACCCCGGAAAAACTCCGGATTTACTAATTACAATCGACTACTTACTATTGGCCTAAACTAATCAAAATTCTTCATTCTCACCTCACAACTCACAATTCAAAATACGATATACGTATGTTAACTATGTATTATATAATATGAAATGATGAATATCAAGTGAATTCCAGAAAAATCTCCTTGAGACGGCGATGGATGATCGCTCGTATTGCATAGAGCATGTAGGGTGCGATGAATCGCACCACTTTTATTATTCCTATTTATTCTCCTACCGAATGAGAAATAACCTCAAAATCAGGAGGTTCGCCATCGGCCCCGGCATTGGCACAGCCAATCACGCCTGTAAACTCCCTCTTTGACCCAACGATGAAAGCTCGAATGTTCCCATTGATGAGGACATTTTACATGTCCGTGTTTTACCGGATTGTAGTGTATGTCACAATGGTAAAGAAATATATCCCGACCGCACGAAACCACCGTCTATAGTCAGGCATGATTCTGTTCTATTTATTATTGGTGCGATTCATCGCACCCTACCGCTGCGCCTGATTACCCGGTATATTGTGTAGAGCATACAGCAGATAAGCATAGCCGGACGTGATTCATCAGATCCTATCCTCTC